>ENA-UZWS01001453-UZWS01001453.1-metagenome-genome-assembly--contig:-Day-3-25m-contig-1453_pt1 | contig 103731 bp, 79 predicted proteins | sample MGYA00260343_ERZ794903 | MGnify/ENA metagenome assembly ERZ794903
TCATCTCCGCTTATATACTTTGATTTACGATATGGTCTATCGGTAAAACCAAAAATATCATCAGTTACTGGCATCACAAAGGTTGTGCTACTGGTTGCTATGCCTTGAGAGGCAGTATGCGCATATAACCATTGCTCTGTTTGTGGTTGTACATCATCATCAGTATTACAAGTAACCATTAATAATGTAAATAATACCAGACTTAAAATTTTTAATGCTTTCATTTTAAATGTTTTAGATAAGGCCAAATATAAGAATAATTTATTTGTAACAAAATAGGTCTTTTAATATTTGGATAATATTGAACTAATAAATCAAGGTGTTGCTATTTTTTTTATTGGGGAATTATATACCTCATAATTAGCTTAAACATATCTTTAACGATAAGATCTCTATTTTATCGCTACATGACTTATACTTTGATACCTTTGCGATTAACTAGATATTTTCCTAAGAAATATGAAAAAAATTGCCATACTCACTTGTGCAGAGATGCCCGAGATGCTTCCATATGATCAGGAGGTGCAAAAGATATTGATCAAAAGAGGTTTTATAACTGATGTTTTAATTTGGGACGAAGTTTTAAAATTATCAAGAGCCCATTTAAAACAATATGATTTGGTTTTAATAAGAACTATCTGGGATTATTATAAAAAAACAGATGAGTTTAATGACTTTTTGGTAAGATTAGAAGATGAAAATATTAATGTCTTGAACCCCGTAGATATAATAAGATGGAATATGGATAAGAAATATCTGATGCAATTGGAATCAGAGGGCTATGACATTATTCCAACCATATTTAATTTTGCAGGTGAAGATTCTTTTTCTTTGGCTTTGGATAAAGGGTGGGAGAAGGCTGTGCTCAAGCCTATGATTAGCGCAGGTTCATATGATACCTTTGTGTTAGATATGTGCCAAAAGGCTAAATTTGATGGATTAATTGAGCAATACTTCCAAAATAGACCATATATGCTTCAGGAGTTTGTTCCTGAGATTGCATTAGGAGAAATTTCTACTATTACTTTTACAGAGCCAGGTAAAGGTTCTGATGTGGTTTTGTCATATTCAATAAAAAAAGTTCCCAAAGAGGGTGATTATAGGGTTCAAAATGATTTTGGAGGAGTTTATTCGCTACATGAAGTGGATGCTAAGATTAAGCAATTAAGCCATAAAATTACGACTAGATTCAACGATAGATTATTATATCAGCGTCTTGATGGTATTTGGCGAAATGGTAAGTTTTTAATAATGGAATTGGAATTAGTAGAGCCAGACCTATATTTAAACTTTAGCAAGCAAGCGCTTAATCAATGGGTTGATATTCTGGAGAGAATTCTTAATAAAAATTAGAACATTACTGGAGCAAAATAAATTTTATAAAAAAAGGGGCTGATTTTAAAACCAACCCCTTTTTTGGTGTGCTAAATAAACTATTTTATTTCGCTTACATTTCTTTTTACAAAGTCATTTAACTCTTTCCCAACCAAAAGATTCTTGGCAAGTCTGGCTAAATCATATAGTTGTTTAACAATAATATCCTGTTTATCAGCTTTCTTTTCATTCATAATTTTTGTGATAACCGGATTGTTTGTATTAACAATGAGTTCATAAGTATCTGGCATGTTACCCATTCCCATCATCATACCACCACCTCCTACTTTTTCCATGTCTTTCATTCGACGCATGAACTCATTTTGAGTAATTGTAACTGGCATATCAGATTCACTCATATTTTCAAACACAATATTGAATGTTTCTTTGCTAATGTTTCTCTCAATTACTTCTTTTAAACTTTCTTTTTGTTTATCATCAAGTTTTGATGGTGCTTCATCGTCTTTTACAATGATCTTATCAATGGTATTTGAATCAACACGTGCAAAAGTTGAGTCTTTTAATTTCTGCTCAAGACTATTTATAAAATGATTGTCCAATACTCCGTCCATTATAAGAACATCATACCCTCTATTGGTAGCACTTTCAATGTAGCTATATTGCTCTTCTTGATTTGTAGTATATAGGTAAACAAGTTTCTTTTCCTTGTTTTTCTGAGTCTTCTCTATGTGCTTTTGATATTCGTCAAGAGTAAAGTATTTACCTTCTACATTCTTCAGTAATGCAAATTTCTCTGCTTTCTCATAGAACTTCTCTTCGGATATCATTCCGTATTCAATGAATATTTTAATGTCATCCCATTTCTTCTCAAATGCTTCACGGTCCTTCTTGAATAATTCTTCAAGTTTATCAGCTACTTTTTTAGTGATGTAATTCGATATTTTCTTCACATTACCATCACTCTGAAGGTAAGACCTACTTACGTTTAGTGGAATGTCTGGAGAATCAATAACCCCATGTAGTAATGTTAGAAAATCAGGAACAATGCCTTCAACCGAGTCAGTAACAAAAACTTGATTACTATATAGCTGGATTTTGTTCTTCTGCATTTCATAATCCTTCTTTACTTTAGGGAAATATAATATTCCTGTTAAGTTGAAAGGGTAGTCAACATTTAAGTGGATATGGAACAATGGCTCTTCAAACGTATAAGGATATAGTTCTTTGTAGAAATTCTTATAATCTTCGTCCGTTGCTTCGCTTGGTTTCTTTTTCCATAAAGGATTTGGATTATTAATTATTTTAGGTCTTTCGACTTCTTTTGTCTCTTGGTTGCCATCTTTGTCTTTTTTACCTTCTACTGGTTCTTGTATTTTCTCCATTCCAAACTGTATTGGAACAGGTAAAAATTTACAATATTTGTTAAGCAACTCATTTATTTTATGGTCTTCAAGAAATTCCTTGTTTTCATCATCGATGTATAGTATTACATCCGTTCCTCGATCATCTTTTTCGATTTCCTCAAGTTGATAATTTGGGCTTCCATCACATTCCCATCTAACAGCTTTCGTAGACCCACCTTTTTTGTATGTCTTTGTTCTAATCTCAACTTTGTCACTCACCATAAATGCTGAGTAGAAACCAAGCCCAAAATGTCCAATTATAGCATTATGCTCAGCCTCACTTTTAGTTTTGAATTTCTTCACAAACTCTTCCGCACTTGAAAATGCTATTTGGTTAATATATTTTTTTACTTCATCACCTGTCATTCCTATTCCACGGTCTTTTATGGTGATGGTTTTCTTTTTCTTGTCTACTACAATATGAATAGTTAAATCACCCAATTCACCACTAATCTTGCCCAATGATGCGAGTGTTTTTAATTTTTGCGTTGCATCTGTTGCATTTGAGATTAACTCACGCAGAAATATTTCATGATCTGAATAGAGGAATTTTTTTATAATTGGAAAAATATCCTCCGTTTTAATATCTATTTTACCTTTCTCTGTACTCATACTTCTTGTGTTTTTATTTTGATTATTTGATTATCAAAGTATGTGCCATTGGCATGAATGTGACAATTTGTCCACAACGTAAATAATTTGGCTGATATAACCCTTGTTCTATTTATGTCTCATGCCATTATATTGATTTGAATATTTTTTACCCATTAATTATTCCATTTTCATGATTTTAACCATAGTGGCAACCCTTATCTAAAAAGTATATATACATTACAATTTATTTATATTCGCAAGATTATGGAAGGTACATTTGTAAACATAATAGCAATTATAGCGGGAACTTCCTTGGGGATGTTATTAAATAGAAGGTTACCCGAAAGATACATAAAAATATTTTTTCAAGTAATAGGATTGTTTACTATTTTTCTTGGAATATCCATGGCATTGGAAACAACTCATATATTACACATGGTAATTGCTTTAATTACAGGTGGTATACTTGGAGAATACTTAAATATTCAAAAGCGAGTAGAGTTTTTTGGAGAATACTTAAAAAAACGCTTCAAAATTGGTAACGAAAGGTTCTCAGAGGGTTTGGTTACAGCATTCTTACTCTATTGCATAGGCTCTTTAACAATTATTGGTGCCATAGAGGCTGGATTAACGGGGAATCAAAATTTAATACTTATTAAATCAATAATGGATGGAGTTTCTTCAATCGCTCTTGCATCAGCCCTAGGGATTGGAGTTATGTTTTCGGTTATCCCACTATTCATATTTCAAGGTGGCATAACCCTAATGGCAATGTATTTTGGAGATTTTTTCCCGCCAATAATGATTTCAGAGATGTCTGCTGTGGGAGGTGTGCTTCTCATAGGGCTTGGTATTGATATTTTAGGCATAAAAAAAATGTCAGTTCTTAATATTCTTCCAGCACTTGTAATGATTATAATACTCATATGGTTATTGCCGGATTTTGGAATGGTTTGATAAGAAAGGCTTCCGTTATAATAACTCTTACAATCTTAATATCTTCATGGGCGTTTATTGCTTTCATTATAGTTGTAAATATTCTCTTAAAAAGTATATGTAATCAAAGATATTTTGCATAAATTTGTTTAGTATAATAAATCACATGGGAACCAAAGAAAAAACATCCGTAACCCCCGAAGTTGTTGAAAAAGAAGCCGACTTAAAAAATCTTATTCTTTACAATGATGATTATAATACGTTTGATTTTATAATAGACTCACTTGTGGAGGTATGTGGTCATGATCATAATCAAGCTGAGAATTGTGCAATTATTGCTCATCACAAAGGAAAGTGCCACATAAAAAAGGGCAATATGGACGTAATTAGACCAATTTATGTTGAAATGACCAATAGGCAAATAACAGTTGAAATTGTTTAAAGTATAAAACTATGTGGACGGTAATATCAGTCTTGATTCTAATAGGTTTGCTAATGATGATCATGGAGGTTCTTGTGATCCCAGGTTCAGGATTTGCAGGTCTTATAGGCATTGTATTAATGGCAGCAGGAGTATGGTTAGCATATTCAAAGGAAGGAATAATGGCGGGTCATATTACTTTAGCTTCAACCCTTGCAATTAACTTACTTGGTTTGATTATCATACTAAGGAGTAAAACATGGAAAAAAGCATCTTTAAAGGCTGTGAATACTGGTAGGGTAAACCAAATAGATAAAAAAAACCTAAAAATTGGCGAAAAGGGTGTTACAATATCAAGATGTGCTCCCATGGGAAAAGCCAAGTTTAAGAATTCCTACTATGAAGTAAGCACATTATCTGATTTCATAGATCAGGAAGAAAATGTAGAAATTATTAGAATATCAGGAAATAAAATATTTATAAAGAAAATAGAAAATTAATCATGGAAAATATTTATGTACTCATAGCAACAGGTATTGGAGCAATATTTTTACTCTGGCTACTCTTGTACTTTGTTCCAGTCGGGTTATGGTTCACAGCCCTAGTATCCAATGTAAGAATATCATTATTACAACTTGTTTTAATGAGATGGAGGAAGGTTCCGCCAAGAATAATTGTGAATAGTTTAATTGCATCAACAAAGGCTGGGTTGAATTTAGCACGCGATGACATGGAAGCTCACTATTTGGCAGGTGGTAATGTTCAGCTGGTTATTAATGCATTAATTAGCGCAGAAAAAGCAAATATTAAACTTGATTTCAAAACTGCAACAGCCATCGATCTTGCCGGACGTGATGTACTTGAAGCTGTTCAAATGTCAGTAAATCCAAAGGTTATTGATACTAAAAAAGTTGCTGCTGTTGCCAAAGATGGTATCCAGTTAATTGCCATGGCAAGGGTAACAGTTCGTGCTAATATTGATCAACTAGTTGGTGGAGCGGGAGAGGAGACTGTGCTTGCAAGAGTTGGTGAGGGGATAGTATCATCAATTGGTTCTGCAGATTCTCATAAGGCAGTATTGGAAAACCCAGATAGTATATCAAAGGTTGTTCTCAGTAAGGGCCTAGATTCTGGAACTGCTTTCGAGATTCTATCAATTGACATCGCAGATATTGACATAGGAAAGAATATTGGAGCTGAGCTTCAAATGGATCAAGCAAATGCAGACAAGAATATTGCCCAAGCAAAGGCAGAAGAGCGCAGAGCAATGGCAGTTGCTGCAGAGCAAGAAATGAAAGCCAAGTCTGTGGAGGCAAGTGCCAATGTAATACAGGCAGAAGCTGAAATACCTAAATCCATTGCGGAAGCCTTCAGAACGGGTAATCTAGGTATAATGGATTATTACAGGTATAAAAATATTCAGGCTGATACAAATATGAGAGATTCAATTGCAGGAAACCCTTCAATTGAAGATGAACCTGAGAAGTAATATATACTAATGATATGTATCGGATCATGGCATCTTATTTTTGCCGTAATCCGATATTACACTTCACAATTTTAACTACCTTGCTCCAAAAATTATTGATATGAAGTTTAGTGCAAAACAAATTGCAGAGGCACTCAATGGTAAAGTGGATGGAAACCCAGATATTGAGGTTAATAGCCTAAGTAAAATTGAGGAGGGTGCGCCTGGGACACTTAGTTTTCTTGCCAACCCAAAGTACACTAGCCATATATACAATACCAAAGCTTCAATTGTTATTGTAAATAATGATTTTGTTCCTGAAAAAGAAATAGGTGCAACCTTAGTAAGGGTAGAAAATGCCTATGCATCTTTTGCAAGTCTATTGGAAATGTATGAGCAAACTAAGCCCAAAAGAACTGGCATATCATCAAAAGCTAGTATTTCTGAAACAGCGAGCATAGGTAAGAATGTATTCATTGGAGATTTTGTATCCATAGGAGATAATACAAAAATAGGAGATAACTGTGCGATATATCCCAACACAACAGTGGGAATGAACTGTGCTTTTGGTAAGGATACAATATTATATTCCGGTGTTAATGTCTATGATGAATGTATTATTGGTAATGAATGTACAATACATGCTGGTGCAGTAATTGGTGCCGACGGTTTTGGATTTGCGCCCCAGGACGATAATAATTATCGTAAGATTCCTCAGATAGGTAATGTAGTTATGGAGGATAGGGTAGAGATTGGAGCTAACACTACGATTGATAGAGCCACCATAGGGTCAACATTAATCAAGAGAGGTGTTAAGATTGATAACTTGATACAAATAGCTCATAATGTTGTTGTGGGAGAAAATACTGTTATTGCTGCTCAAACTGGAATATCTGGATCAACAAAGGTTGGTAAAAACTGTATGATAGGAGGGCAAGTAGGGATAATAGGTCACCTTGAAATAGCTGATGGTGTTATGATTGCCGCCCAAAGTGGAGTTGGAAAAAGTATTAAAGAAGAAAAATCTGTTCATGAAGGCTCTCCTGCTTTTGGGTATCGTGATTTTCAAAGATCCTACATACATTTTCGCAGATTTGACTCGATAGTTAAAAGAGTAAACGATATAGAATTCAAACTGAAGGGAAAAGATTAACCACATATTCCTAACTTAAAGCTGCACTATTAACCTAGACGATTTGATGTTAATTTCCATAAAGGTAATAACACAATTGTATTGTTGTAAAATTGATTATTTTTGCGAAATTCTCTATTACAGAAGCTTAAACAGGTTAGAGTCTTAGATGGTTGATAAACAAAAAACGATAGATAAATCAATAACCCTAAGTGGTACTGGTTTGCATACTGGACAGCTTGGGCAAATAACACTTCACAGTGCTCCAGAAAATCATGGCATAAAGTTCAGAAGAGTTGATATTGATGAAAAACCAATTATTGATGCAGATATAAATCTTGTTGTAAGCACAGCCAGGGGCACTACGCTTGCAAAAAATGGCTATAGCTTGTATACAATTGAACATTTATTGGCCGCTTTTATGGGCTTAGGCATTGATAATGTGATGGTTGATGTGGATATGGAAGAGATACCCATTAAGGATGGATCCTCAATACATTTCATAAATGCAATTAAAGAGGCTGGAATTGTTGAACAAAAAGCCAATAGAAAGTATATTGAAATTACAGAACCAATATCCTATAAAATACCTGATAAGAATATTGAGATGCTAATTGAGCCTGCTGATAAGTTCTCAGCTACAGTAACAATTGATTTTGAAACTGAAATATTAGGTAAGCAAATAGCAACCTTGGACGATATAAACAAATTTGAATCAGAGATTGCCCAGTGTAGAACCTTTGTATTCCTTCATGAGCTTGAATTTCTGTTGCAAAATAATCTTATCAAAGGTGGAGACCTAAACAATGCGATAGTCTTTGTTAATAGAGCAGTATCTCAGGAGGAGTTGGATAATCTTGCTGAACTTTTTAATAAACCTAAGGTTAAAGTAAAACCAAATGGTATCTTGAACAACCTTGACATGCACTTTTCAAATGAACCTGCTCGTCATAAGTTGCTGGATGTAATTGGTGATTTGGCGCTGTTAGGTATGCCTCTTAAAGGAAAAATAACAGCTTCTAGACCAGGTCATCAGGCAAATACTGAATTTGGTCAAAAGATATTTAATGAATTAAATAATACACATATGTTAAAGAAACCACCCTTTGATATTTATGCAGAGCCATATTATGACATAAATCAAATCAAGAAAATATTACCTCATAGGCCACCATTTCTCCTTGTTGACAAGGTTCTAGTATTGACAGACGACCATATTGTTGCAATGAAATCAGTAACCTTAAACGAGCCATTTTTTGTTGGTCATTTTCCAGATGAGCCAATCATGCCAGGAGTACTTCAGGTTGAAGCAATGGCTCAAGCTGGTGGTATTTTTGTTCTTAATTCAGTTGATGAACCTGAGCTGTATTCCACTTACTTCTTGAAGATAGAAGAAGTTCGTTTTCGCTCTAAAGTAGGACCAGGAGATGTATTGATTTTTTCAATCGAACTTACTGGGCCTATAAAACGAGGAATATGCTCAATGATTGGAAAAGCTTATGTAGGCGATAAGGTTGTTATGGAAGGTAAACTTATTGCACAGATTGTTAAGAATAAAGAAAAATAAAATAAAAAGAAATGAATCAACCTCTAGCATATGTTCATCCGCAGGCTAAAATTGCTCCAAATGTTGTAATAGAACCTTTTGTCAACATTGAAAAGAATGTGATTATAGAAGAGGGCACATGGATTGGATCAAATGTTACCATAATGGAAGGAGCTAGAATTGGAAAAAACTGCCGTATTTTCCCTGGTGCTGTAATATCAGCAGTTCCTCAGGATCTAAAATTTGATGGAGAAGAAACCATAGTTAAGATTGGAAATAATGTTACAATCAGAGAGTTCGTAACCATTAATAGAGGCACTAAAGCAAATAATGAAACTGTAATAGGTAATAATTGTCTACTCATGGCTTATGTTCACGTTGCTCATGATTGTATTCTTGGAAACAACGTAGTGTTGGCAAATGCTGCAACTTTGGCAGGCCATATTGAGATTGGGGATTGGGCTATAATTGGAGGATTAGCTGCCATACATCAATTTGTGCACATTGGCGAGCACTCAATGATAGCAGGTGGTTCTATGGTACCAAAAGATGTTCCACCATATGCCAAGGCCGGTCGAGAGCCATTGGCTTTTGTAGGAGTTAATTCAATTGGTTTGAGGAGAAGAGGTTTTCCCAATGAATTAATTAATTATATACAGGAGATATACAGAATATTGTTTTTAAAAGGCAACAATGTAACTCAGGCTGTAAAATATATTGAACGAAATATTAGTGCCAGTGATGAGAGGGATACCATCTTAAGTTTTATATCAAAGTCTCAGCGTGGTATTATGAAGGGTTTCACCAGTACAAGAGATAAGAGGGGTTAATAAATAGTGTAACTAAAAAAATTATGGCTTCAACAGCAGATTTTAGAAACGGACTTTGCATACTGCATAACGGAGAGTTGTATACCATTGCAGAATTTCAGCATGTTAAACCAGGCAAAGGGCCTGCTTTTGTGCGTTCAAAACTCAGAAATGTTAAAACAGGTAGAATATTAACCAATACATTTACTTCGGGAGTAAAAATAGAAATACAAAGAGTTGAGAGACGTCAGTATCAATACCTTTATAGTGATGGAGACATTTTTCACTTTATGAACACTGAGAATTTTGAACAAACATTTTTGGATAAGTCATTAATACCTGCTCCGGATTTACTCAAAGAAGGTCAAGAAGTTACAATCGCTTATCATGGCGAAACAGACTCACCTATTTTGTGCGATATGCCTGCGTATGTTGTTTTGGAAGTTACTTATACCGAGCCAGGCGAAAGGGGTAATACTGCTACAAATACTTTTAAAGATGCTACTGTAGAAACAAATACCATTGTTAAGGTACCATTATTTATTAATACGGGAGATAAAATCAAAGTAGATACAAGAACTGGAGCTTACTCTGAACGCGTTAAGTCATAACTATTATGGATTTTCTAAATTCAGTTACTTTAGGTGAGATAGCAGGATTAATCGATGGAAAGGTTATCGGTAATTCAGATGCTATTGTGATTGGTCTTAACGAAATACATGTTGTTAGAAATGGCGATATTACTTTTGTGGATCACCCTAAATATTATAAGAAAGTTCTTGAATCCAATGCTTCTTTTGTTATAATAAACAAAGAAGTAGATGCTCCTGATGGTAAGTCGTTAATAATTCACGATTCTCCAATGGATGCATTTAACAAACTAATTCGGCATTCAAATCCATTTTTGGCATCGAAACAGATGATAAGTGATAGTGCCCATATTGGTGATGGGACTGTTATTCAACCAGGCGTTTTTATTGGTAATAATGTTAAAATTGGTTGTAATTGTATCATTCATGCCAATGTGAGTATATATGATGGGTGTGAGATTGGAGATAATGTGATAATACATTCTAATACAGTTATAGGAGGTGATGCATATTATTTTCAAAAGAGAAATGAGGGTTATGTGAAATTCTTATCTGCAGGTAAAGTAGTTATAGAAAACGACGTCGAAATAGGAGCCTCGTGTTCAATAGATAAAGGAGTTACCGCTGATACTATAATAGGTCGGGGGACAAAAATTGATAATCAATGTCAGATAGGGCATGATACTGTAATTGGAAAGCATTGTTTAATTGGAGCTTTTGGAGCAATTGCCGGTGTTACAACAATCGAAGATGAGGTTGTTATTTGGGCTCGCGTTGCAATTAATAAGGACATTGTAATTGGTAAAAAAGCGGTAATACTTGCCACATCTGCTGTTGATAAATCAGTTGAAGGAGGTAAGGTTTATATGGGTTCTCCTGTTATGGAAGTCAGACAGTACTGGAAGCACCTTGCTTCACTTAGAAAAATTCCAGAATTAATTCGTAAATTAAATATTTAGTAGGCATTATCCATCAATTGAAGATGGACTATCCTTGGTTTTGTGGTAAATATCAAGTGCCACTATTATTGCTATAAATCCCCATACTGGTACAGATAACTTATCAGTGTCCAAGAAATTATTAAGAAAACCATGAGTAAAATATGTTATGAGTCCCAATAGGGTAATCATACTTAAAAATTTTATTTCAGTGGTTCCGTGTTTGTAAACTCTTAGCCCGGTTATTATAAAATACACAATGAGCAGTATTATGAGAGCAGAACCTAATACACCCATCTCTGATAATGGACCTAAGTATTCACTATGCGCATTTCCTTTGTCACCAAGGTTTGTACTAATTATTGTTTTTTCCTGCGAGCTTTGAAATGGAGAGTATACAAATTGGTAGGTTCCAGGTCCCCAACCTAGTATTGGCCGCTCGTTATATAATCTCACTGCAGCTTGCCAGCGGTTAATTCTTTCTAAGTTTGAAGCATCTGATGTTATATTGGTAATTGACTGAACATGTTCTGCAAAATTTGCTGATGAGTCTTGTTTGTTCTTTGATAACCTATCCAGAATTTGGTGCTGAAATGTCAAGAAAATTCCCATAAACAGAATGAATGCAGTTGCAATAACGTAAAATTTTATCCTTAATACAATTAATATGAAAACAATGATAGCAACAACAACGCTAATCCATGCAGCACGTCCATATGAAAAAATTATTCCTATAATTAATATTCCAGTAAGAATCAATGCTAATACTCTAGAACTCTTTGTTGATCCTGGATAAAAAATAAATCCAACTGCAGCTGGCACAAACATCGCAATTGCTGCACCATAGGCCGTGTGGTCATTATAAAATGGTGACATTACCCAATGACCTGCATCTTCTTCAAATCCATAGTCAGAATGTTGTATGAGAGTATATATAATAACTCCACACAAGGATATCATATAGAGCCAGATGAACTTCTTAATATTAGATGTCTTTTTAAACATTAAAGCTGCTACAAAATAAAATGGTATTACAAACCACAATCTTGATAGCAGGTATTTTAAGGATACAAGCGGTAACTCACTGGTAGTTGCTGTAATAAGCATCCATAAAAGCGATGCATAAATGATGTAGGAAACAGGATGATTTGATATTCGTTTGTCGTATCTCTGCTCAAAGATCAAGTTTGCTAGAAATAGCAGAAGAACTCCGAACATCAGAGGTTCTGTTGGCAATGATAATCCAACACCACCTTTTATGTCACGAAGTTCGATTGCAATGGGTGTTAGAAATGTTATGAACAATACGATTTTGTCCAGTGATACTAGATAATACACAAGTGTTACTAGAGCTATGGGTAATAAAAATAACCAAAAGCTATTTTTATCTACTATCAGGTAAAAGTTTACAGCGATGAAAGCAACTGTAATAAGGTAAACCCACAATATTTTAGATCTTTCGGTCAATTTCAAGAATTAACTTTTTACGATTCCTTATTCTTATCAAGAAAAAAGATAACAATCAGGGCCATGATAAATGTTCCTAATGTAAATACAGCCACGATTAACCACCTTATTGGATAGGCTTTTTTGTCAGAGGGGAAGGGAGAGCTAACGATATTGCTATATGTTAACTTCGAATGGTAGAATCTTTGAGCCATTTCGTAGTCTATCTTAACTTCAACATAGGATGCAGCCTCAAATTCAATCATTTGAACAACTTCAATCAACTGACCGCTACCTTTTTCCATATTCTTCCTTAACTTATCTACTTCTTTTTTGTTTATTCTGTTTTGATTACCTCCATCAACAGTGCCTAAATACCCTTTCATTATTTCTTGAGATTGGGATTCATATTCCAATAAACCTTCTTCTGTACCCAATTTGTAAAGTTCATTTTTCAAGGAATCAAGGACTTGACGCTTTTGCTTTAATTGCCTCTCGTACATTTTTATAACCTCGAGTGATTTGGTTTTATGCATTTCGGATATTTTCATATCATAAAGATCGAGTAATGCATTAACCATAATAGAAGCCGTATCAGGATTCCTATCTCTAACTTCTACCCTAACAGATTCATAGGGAGTCTTTAAGATATTAACGTGATCATGATATGTATCATAAAGTGCAGCTTTGAAATATCTATACTCAGGATCTATTTCATAATGTTTTGGAAGGTCAAATCTCTTTACCATATTATCGATAATATCCTGGGAATTTAATATTTGAATCATCTGCTCTGTTTCACTTTCGTCCGAATATGGTTCAACATTTGCTGGGTATACTATTGCATATGATTCGTATAGTGGAGTTATAAATGTAGGCCCTGATAAAACCGTACTTAAAACCGCAGATACAACTACTATCGCTAGCAGGTGATATCTCCACTTTCCGGTAAGTTTTACCATATGCGAACTATTAAATAATTTATCCATGTCTATTTTATTAATGTCCCAAATGTAATCTTCATCAACTACTTTTTCCAGCGACTTTGCTGGTTTGGTATATTCTCTTTTATTTCTCTCTTTCTCTAAAAATAAATGCCTTAGATTTAGAGATGGTAATTCTATATTTATTTCTCTCGATTCAAATCTTGGTCCAAATTTTTTTTTTTGATATTTTCACCCAATTTACCTGAGAATAAGTCAATAATACTAAATACTATTACTGCTAGTAGCAGTGATGTAAATGTTGATATAAGAACTATCAACCATCTTATTGGGTATGATTTTTTCTCTGCCTTATAAGCTGTATTTATAACAAATGTGTGGGGCAGACTTTCCATTGCATCTACCTTAGCCTCTTCGTATTTTGCTTTCAACTGACTTAATTGCTTTTTATCATGTTCAAGAGCATCTCTCAAGGATACGTATGGACCACCATATTTTGCAAGTACTTCAAGTTTTTTCTCTAACCTAGATACGCTTGTTTGATTATTTTTTGCCATTTCAATCGCCAGTTGTCTGTTGAACATTTCCGACTGACTTTCATAATCATGAACACCATGTTCTCTCAAAACAGTGAGAGAATCTTCTTTGGATCTTATTTCACTCTTTAAATGGTTGTATTCAACTTCAACAATCTTATATGCTTTTAGTGCTATTTTCTTTTGCATATTATTTATCGTTGAATCAACTAATTCGGCAACATCATTTGCCATGTATGCAGCAAGTTGAGGATCTTTGTCATAAACAGTTATCATCACTGCCATGTATTCAGTCCTTCTAAAGATAAAGTTGTTTTCATATCTCTCATATAATTTAGTAACTTTATATTTTGAATCATTATCAATATTATAATGATTTAGAAGGTTGTACTTACTAATAATTCGATCTCTAATCTTATTTGAATTTAGAACCTGCAGCATCTGTTCTGTTTGCTCAATTTCCCCAAATTCCAGTATATCTTTTGTATTATTGAAATTATCACTTAAAAGCACCTTTGAAATTGAATTACTAGCAGTGGGATAAAGAATTACTGTTGACTTAAATAGTGGGGTTATGAAGTAGGGCCCTGAGAAAATTACTGATAAAACAATTACTAATGCAGCTATAATTGCTAAGTGCTTTTTATAAGCATAAACAACTTGCATCAGCACGCCAGATAAAAAAGGTTTGTGAAATTGGTTTTGAGAATTCATTATCTTCTATAATTTTCGCTTCCAAAAATACTAAATAAAATATAGAATACAACCTGAAGTTATATTAACATATTTTATGTCATTAAACATAATCATTTTACGGGGTTAATTAATGTCATGGTTTATGATTTCAATAAATTCTCTAATGTGGATTAGTTTAAGCATCATTGCAGAACATATGCCAAAGACAATCATAATCATTGATGACAGCTCCCATCTAATGTCCAGATAATTGTTACTTATGAAGCCAAAAACAAATAGTGTAATTGTTAAGGTAATTAGGTTGGTAATGAGTCTTACATTTAGCTTAAAGTTAAATTCTCTTTGGACAATAAAAAGTTGAGCGATTGCTGTCATAACTTGAGTTACTGCGCTTGCCCAAGCTGACCCTACAGCCATATATTGAGGAATTAATATAAAGTTAAGGGTAAGGTTTACTACTAGTCCACAGAAGGCAATTATATTTAGTTGTTTCAGATTATTATTTGCAGTGAGTAATGTTCCAAAAATATAGTTAGAAGCAATTGCAACAAAGCTAAACATAAGCAGTCTAAATATAAGTGCTGATTGAATTATCCTCGTATCAAACTGGTCTTGTGTTTCTCCCGCAAAAGGATAATACATCAAGTTCATAAGGTCATCGGCATAAAATTGTGATGTTATAGCAATTATAAGAACTCCAGAAATTATTATTGAAAAACTTAATTTAACCAGTTTTTCAGTTGACTCATTGTATTTGATCATCTTTGAGAATAGTGGTAATAGTAGAATAGCAAATAGATAAGCAAAGTTTTGACCTGCATCTAGAAGCCTGTATGCTTGTGCATATACTCCTGATTGGTTTTCTCCGATTGATTCAGGAAGTAATCTTTCAATTAGAACTGGATCAATTCTATTATAGAAGCTCATAAGCAATACAAGAAGAGCAAACGGAAGACTTTTTTTTATGATAAGTATAAAGAAAGGATAATTCCAGTTGAACTTTAGGCTACCTGATTTTCTTAGCAAGGCAATAAGTGCTATTAACAATGTGAGTAGATATGCAGCTGTTTGTGCATATACAAACCAATAAATGGTGAACATTCCTTCAAAAAAATTGAACCACAATAAAAATCCACAAATAAATATCATCAATAGCCTGTCCAGTATTGAAATGAAAGAATCTGTTTTGAATAAAAGCAACCCCGATAGGTTTGATCTTATGTACAAAATTAATGAAAGAATAAACTGATTAAAGCCTACCCAAGCCAAAAGGTATAATTGTTCACCTCTGTAACCTATTAGAAACCCGATTAAGAAAATAAGAATTCCATAGAAAAAACCTAGAAATAATTTAAGCATTGAGATTCCGGGAAGGTGCTTGTTAAGAAGCTGATTGTTCTGAGCAATATTTCTATTATTGAAATTGGTTATGCCCAAGTCAAGAAATATATAGAATAGAAACGAAAAGTTAAAAATTGTGAAGTATAAACCATATTCTTCTGGCCCTACTAAATTTTGAACTTGCCTATCTATTCCCAGTATCCAAAAGGGTTTAACGAGCAAGTTAAGAAAGAGGAGTAGTCCCAGGTTTTTTAAAAACTTCTTTCGCATCTATGCAAATTTAAACGATTTAACCATTAATTCATTGTTTCATATAAATTGTTTTAATGATGTAAGTGTAACCATACAAGGCAACATTTAACTTATCTTTGCCTAGATTTAAATTAATTATAGACATGAAGGATTTTGTCGAAGAGCTTAGGTGGAGAGGAATGATACATGATATTACTCCTGGTGTAGAAGAACAATTATTAAAGGAGATGGTCTCCGGTTATGTTGGTATTGATCCAACTGCAGATTCATTGCATATAGGCCATCTAGTAGGTGTTATGATGCTCGTCCATTTACAAAGGTCTGGTCATAGACCAATCGCTCTGGTTGGAGGAGCGACGGGTATGATTGGCGATCCATCTGGTAAGTCACAAGAGCGTAATTTATTATCCGAAAAAGTATTACGGGATAATGAGAATGGCCTGAAAAAGCAGCTTGCAAAATTTCTCGATTTTAAAACTGGGAATAATAAGGCTTTATTGGTTAATAATTACGATTGGATGAAGGATTATACCTTTCTTGATTTTATTAGAGAAATTGGAAAACATCTAACTGTTAATTATATGATGGCAAAGGACTCTGTTAAAAAAAGAATTAGCACGGATAGTAAATCTGGCATGTCGTTTACAGAGTTCTCTTACCAATTGGTGCAAGGAACAGATTTTCTCCATCTTTACCAAAATAAGAATTGTAAGTTGCAGATGGGAGGGTCTGATCAGTGGGGTAATATTATAACAGGTACCGAGTTAGTTAGAAGAAAGCTTGGCCATGAACATAATGTTTATGCTATTACATGCCCTTTAATTACCAAGGCAGATGGCTCGAAGTTTGGTAAAACTGAAAGTGGAAATGTTTGGTTAGATCCTGAAAAAACATCACCCTATGAATTCTACCAGTTTTGGCTAAATGTAAGTGATGAAGATGCTGAGAAGTACATAAAAATATTCACTCTTTTTACTGAAGGTGATATTGAAGCAATGATTGAGGAACATAAAAATGCCCCTCATTTGAGGCACTTGCAAAATGAACTCGCAAAAGATATAACATGCAGGGTTCACGGCAGGGAGGCCTACAATAAAGCCATTGAAGCCTCTCAGATACTATTTGGTAAAGGTACTACAGAGATGTTAATGAACTTTGATGAAAAAACATTATTGAGTATATTTAAGGGTGTCCCTCAAAGTGAGGTGTCAAAGGATGAATTCGAGATGGGAATAGGACTACTGGATTTTCTATCAATAAAAGCGGGAGCATTTAAATCAAATGGAGAAGCCAAAAGGATGATAAAGGATAATGCAGTTTCCATAAATAAATCAAAAATAAATGAGAGTTATGAGTTAAACTCTCAATCGTTAATTAACAATAAATACATACTAGTCCAAAAGGGAAAGAAAAATTATTTTTTAGTAAAGGTGGTATAAATTATACCCACATACTAATTATCTATACCAAGGCAATTTCCACCTAATTCTTAGTTTCCTAATTCCTATCGGAGCACAAGTATCAGGTTGTCAGCACATTAATATCATTAGTTACTAACACTGGCATGTGATTAATTATACACGTGAATACCTGTAAACATGCTGTAATATCATTTAATTTTATTGCATTATATATGTATATCATATGATAAAATTTGATGAAATAAAAGAACTTGATGCTTTGGTTAGCTTAATCGATGAGCCAAATGAAGATATGTTCAGTCAAATTCGCAACAAAGTTCTAACATATGGAAACCATGCAATACCTGTTTTGGAAGAGGCATGGGTCAACACTTTGGGAGATTCAGATTCGGTAAGAATTGAGTCCCTTATTGAAGAGATTAGAACAAATGTTTTGCTAAAGGATTATTCTATTTGGAAGGATGAGCTAGATCCAAAAATAATTGACGGATATTCAATCCTAATGAAATATATTAATCCAAAGGTGGATGGTGATGAATTTGGACTATATTTTGAGAAAATATTTAAAGAGATATGGCTGGAGCTAAATGATAACCTCACGGCACTTGAAAAAATAAAAGTTATTAATCATGTATTATTCAGCGTTAACAATATAAACACCATATCAAAACTGCCAGCTAAGTCCGATGGGTTTACCCTAAAGAGCCTAACTGAAAAACAGCATGGAAATGCATACCTACTCGGAACATTTTATATATCCATTGTTCAAAAATTAAATATTCCTGTTTACGGGGTTGATTTACCTGGGCATTTTGTATTAGTTTACATGGATGATGTTGGTAAACAAAAAAACATACATAATTATGGTGGTGAGGATGTTATGTTTTATATTAATCCTGCAAATGCTGGAGCTGTTTTCACACACAACGAAGTACGCCATTACATTAACCAGATGAACCTAAAACTCATGCCAGAGTATTTTCTGCCGACATCGAATGTAAATATCATAAATAGAGTTATTAAGGAACTTTTATCTGCATACAAGATTGAGGATAATCAACCCAAGATAGATGGCCTTAAATCATTGCTCTCTATTACTTAATACATTGTAACACTTACGTTCTTGTTGAATATAATTCATCACATTTTTGTAAAAAACTAATTTAATAGGATCTTCAAGTGACTCATATGCAATTTCAAGCTATGCTGGCACCTTAAGAAATACTTTGGACGTAGCTTTTACTTTTGATATTTATCTTAGCGCGGGTATCAAATTTAAAGCCCTGCATTTACTGTAGAATCAAATGGCTTCATTATAAATTGATTATTTTTGAATAATTTTTTAAGAAATGAATTATTTGGCACATGCGCACCTTTCTAGTGATAATAATGATATCATTTTTGGAAACTTTATTGCAGATTCGGTAAAGGGAAAGTCTTATCAAAGATATAGAAAGGATATAGTAACAGGTATTTTGCTTCACAGGAAAATAGACTCATTCACAGACAACCATAGCATATTTAAAAGTAGCAGGGAAATTATAAGTAGTGATTTTGGAAAGTTCTCCGGGATAGTTATTGATATTTATTATGACCACTTCTTAGCTACTAATTGGTTACTATTTGATAATAGAGAACTAGATGCCTTTACATATAATGTATATAGTATTCTGGCCAATAGGTTTGGGATACTGCCCACTAGAGTAAAGAAAATGTTACCATTTATGATTGGTCAAAATTGGCTTTTGGGTTATGCAAACTTGAAAGACCTTGAGAGAGTATTTAGAGGTATGAATAGACGAACTAACTACCTTTCAGGAATGGATAAGGCAGTTGTAGTCTTGCTTGACAACTATGAAGCTATTAAATCTCATTTTATGCTATTTTATCCAGAGTTAGAAAAGTTTTCACATCAATCGTTGACTGAAATTCAGCGCGAAAATCTATAATGAGTGATAATTAGTGGATAAAGGATTATCTGTTACATATGGTTTTGAAGTTGCAGTATTCACACCTTTTCTTTTCGGTAGTCTGAACAAAATCTTTCTTTGTATCCCCAATGTCTTGTATAAGTTCATAAACGGATTCTCCAAATTCATCAAAGTAATCTTTTAAATCATCGTACTCTGTTAGCTGTAATGGAATAAACCCGTTGGATATCTTACGCATGGAAATTATACCCGTTTCTATGTTTTTATCCGTATTAGAGATACTATAAATCCAGGCATAATAAATTAACTGAAATGCCTTTGAGTGTTTTGGGTCTAGGAATAAATCATCCGTATTTTTTATTTTTAAATCGCTAGGCATAACCACGCCTGTTTTGTAGTCAATTATCCTTGTTTTTCCACTGCTTAAATCAAGATCAATTCTATCAATATATCCTTTAATATTGACATTACTATCCTTCGGTAACTTGGTTACGTATTTACCCTCAGTACTTTCTATTAATGATGGTTGTCGTTGTTGATTATTTTTATCCCACAATAGAAACCTATCAATATATGATTTCGCAACTTCTAGCAGCAAAAGATTTTTTCCCGAGCTCATAACGGTTCCAGGATTTAGCTTCTCAAATTCTTCCTGTAACATTTTTGAGGTATTCCCAATATGATTAGCAAGTTTTATATGATCAACTTTAGAGCCTTTAAATGGCTTATAAATTTTTTCCAAAACCCCGTGTATGGCTAGGCCAAATGTATTTGCCTCAATATTCTTTAGCAATGGTGAATTGGCGTCCATTCTTAATACATATTGAAAATAAAATTTAAGCGGACAAGTAATATAGCTAATTAGAGATGATGCGCTATATCCTCTTTCTGATAGATCCCTAACCTTACCTATAATTACTTTGTTTTTTTCAATTACTATTTCTGATAAATCTTTGCCATAGTTATTGATATTGCTTGTGAGCATTTCATTCGTTAATGTGACATTTTTATTAACTAGGGATAGTTCATTTTCAATTTGTTGGATGAACCTGCTTTTTTCGCCACCGCCCAGTTTATCAGAATCAGTGCTATATAGTAGCGTTATGTTTTTAGCTCTTTGCAGTAACCTATAAAAATGATAAGCATAAACACCAGATTTATATGATGGTAGAGGTAGTTTCTGTTCCCTTCTAATATCAAATGGTATAAATGAATCAATTGAATTAGTTTTAGGAAGTACACCCTCGTTAACAGATAGTATGTATATATTTTCAAAATCAAGGGTTCTAGTCTCAAGCATTCCCATAACTTGTGTTCCTGCTAGTGGCTCTCCAATTAGGTTTATCTTGCTTAACATAAATAATTGCTTAATTATCTTTTTAAGAACCTGATATTTTCCAACATCTTTATAGGAAGCAATTAACCCCTGAACTTTTATGATAATCGTGATTAGCGATTGAACTTCTTCTCTTATTAAAATATTAGACGAAAAAACAGTATCTACACAGTCTATGAGAAGATTTTCTAATTGATTGAGAAAATAACCTAAATTACCATTCTTAAAGGTTAATAATACTATTGATATGATATTGTTAGTTTTCTTTCCTAATTGATCGGAAATAGATTGAACATCTTCAATATTTACATAATAATTTCCACTTTCAACAAAGTTGTTAAACCATTTATTACACACCTTATTTCCCAATATTAATTTTGTAATACTATTCGATAAAAGTTTTAAAAGTATTGATGTCTCCAATTTGCTTTTGTTACCTTGTTGAGATTCTAAAACATCAAAAAGACTTACAATAAAAAATTCGGCAGAGCTATTGCTAAGGGGATATCCAAGTGTTAGATTGTACTTGTTGCTTTCATTATCTGGAAGAGAATGAATTAGGGGAACTATTAGCCTTTCATCACCCAATACAATGGCTGTTTTTGAATTATTTATTGAATTGTTATTCAGCAGTTCTTGACCAATAAATTTTACCTGACCAATATTTTTTGGTACCCCAATAATTCTAATCCTTTTGGATTCGCTTCTAAGATAATTATGGATATTATTAGGTATTTTAAGCTTTAACCTATCAATATTATACTTTATGTATTTCCCAGCTTCATTGTTGATTTTATTGTTTGATTCGTTAAAATAATACTCATCAATATCCCATTGAAATTCAACATTGAAATTATCATTTAGATATTTAAATATAATTAATTCTGATTCTGTTAGAGCATTTATTCCCACAATAAGGAATTTGCGCCATGGGATACTTTTTTCTTGGATATTTTCAGCAAGATATCTGTTTATGAACCCTTGATATCCAGCACTTTTGGATATCATGGTCTCTCTCAGTGAACTATAGTATTCATACATTGAGTTAAAGAACCTCAAATAATTTTGTTGTAGTGGAGTAAGCTTTTCTTCACCAGGGCTCCATTGTTCAATAGCTTTAACTGATGATAGGTCTTCATATAAAGTTTTGGCATCAGCCATCGCATTATCAATATCATTGAAGTCACTAAAAATGATTGGAGTCCATGTTAGAAATTCATCCAATGACTTTGCATTATCGCCTTCTAGTTTGTCATAAATTTTAAATAAATCTAGAGCTAAAGAGATATTATCAGCTTTTCTTAATTCGGATATTCTTTGAATAAAAACATCTATGGGAAAGAAATCTGGAAGCCATATTTCAGAATCATTTATTGATTTTATTTCTTTTTTAAGAAAAACTTCAGATCTTCTGTTGGGAAGTATTACGATGGATTCTGGCCCATTGATTTCATCTTCTATTATCTTTTTAGCTACTCTATTAAGAAATGTTCTCACGATCTATTATATTTTTCTCTGCAGTTTTTATTCTTTCAATTGTTCCAAGATCAAACCAATTTGGGCTATCGTCCAAATAAGCCATAATTTTTTCCTTTTTCCCCATTTGTAACCATGCTTCAATAATTGAAAACCTATCATTCATATCAAGGTTATCTGCAAAGGAGGGGCTAATTATATAAATCCCACTAAATGCAAGTGGTGTCGATTCCTTCTGATCTTTATCTACCCATCTAAATTTTCCAGTGGTTGAATTTTTCCAACCAGTTAATTCCATATTATCATTAAATAAAAGGTATCTACTTGTTTTTCGGTTTCTTACACAGAGAGTGGCAGTATTATTGTTTTTTAAATGGCATGCTTTTAGGTCATTTATATTAATGTTAGATATAATATCAACGTTATGAACAATAGTAGGCTCATCTCCTCTTATAAAACTTTTAGCTTTTAAAATTGCACCACCAGTATCTAGAAGTCGATTCCTTTCATCTGAAATAACAATGTCAACACCAAAATTATTTTTGCTCCTTAAAAAATCAATTACTTTCTCACCTTTATGATGAATGTTTATGAGAAAGCTCTTTATTCCTTGATTTTTTAAATTGTTCAAGGTTATTTCAAGCATTGGAATATGGTTTACCTCGACAAGAGCTTTAGGCATATCATTTGTAATTTGATTCAGTCTTGAACCCATTCCCGCTGCCAGAATTATTGCTTTCATTAGGGTTTCTATTGATTTAATTCATTGTGTTTTAAAGTAATGGAAATATTCGGATACTTATCTTCCAAAAGCTTATGTGTTAAGTTAGCAGAATAAACAGACCTGTGTCTCCCTCCGGTACATCCAAAGTTTATTTGAAGGTGAGCAAATCCTCTTAATATGTAATTGTCTACACTTTGTAGAATTATTTCGTGAGCGTTTTTTAAAAAATGACCAACTTCCTCTTGTTTCTCTAGATATTGGATTATTGGCTCCTCAAGGCCTGTAAAATCCCTTAAGTCGGCTATTCTGCCTGGATTAGGTAAGCTTCTGCAGTCGAAAACATGACCTCCTCCATTCCCAGTTATATCTATTGGTATGCCTTTCATTTTATATGAAAAGCTATTAATGCTAACATTTAAAACAGTATTAGATTTAACAGTTGAGTAGCTATCTATTTTTATTATTTGATTAAATATCTTATTCAGCTCCTTCATATCTTCATCAAAAGGAGATCCTTTCAGTAAATTATTTAATGATTTTATTGATGGTAATAAGCTTTGAAGAAAGTGAGCCTTTTTCTGCACTATACCTCTGTAACCGTAAGCTCCCATAACCTGCATTAAACGAAAATATTCATAATCATGGTAATATTTTTCAAACATCTCAACTTTATCTGGTAATTTCTTACTTAACTCACTCAGATAATGGGTATAAATAATCTTCTTTTCATTACTACTTAATTTTGCGTTGACCTGATTAAGTAAAGATACAAGATCATATTGTAGAGGTCCCATTCTTCCACCTTGAAAATCAATGTACCATGGTTTATTCTTGTGGATCATTATGTTTCGGGATTGAAAGTCTCTGTAATTAAAATATTTAGATTCGCTAAGTAGCAGTTTCTCGGTAAATTTTTCAAAATCTATTTCGAGAAGGTTTTCGTTGAAATTAATATTATGAGTCTTTAAAAAATAATATTTGAAATAATTCAAGTCCCACATAATCGACCTTTGATCAAAATGCTTTACTGGATAGGCTAGCTCTAAATCAATATTTTTTATTCCTTCAACCTGTATTTCAACCAAGTCACTAACAACCTTAATATAGTACTCTATGGCCTCTTTGGGTTTATGTCTATTAAGATCAAAAAGTGCTGTTTTTCCCAAGTCTTGAACAAGAAAATATTTATATGAATCGTCTCTAGCTATAATCTCCGGAACACTAATGCCCATATTCATAAAGTGATTAGTAAATGAATAATGTGCAATGTTCTCATTTACATCCTCATTGAATGATGCTATTATCGTATCCTTTTGTTTTGACCTATTTATTGCTCGAAAATATAGCCTATTCGATCCGGATATTGGCAGCGGAATAATATCATACTCATTTTTATAGCCACTTTGTCGGATCAATTGCCTTATATTATTTATATGTTGGTTTGCCATTTTGAAGCATCAATTTTTAACTAAGATAGTTTAATTGTCACAAATATATGTCTTCAATAGATAAACTAAATGTATACAAATAAAAAAAATACATTAATCACACTTTTATCATAACAATCACTAGCAAAAAGCTGAGTATGTTTTTAAAAATCCTAAATTTGTTCAAGCAATTTTAAAATAATAATATGAATAAGAAAAATACCGGTTTTAATTCAAAATTAGTTCATGCGGGAACAATACCTGATGATAAAGGAAGCGCGGTTACACCAATTTATCAAACTTCCACATTTCAATTTAGGGATGCGGATCATGGTGCAAGATGCTTTTCAGGTGAGGAGAAGGGTTACATTTATACAAGATTGGGTAATCCAAATACTGATGAATTAGAGGTTGCAGTTGCAGAACTTGAAAAAGGTTTTGGGGGAATATCTGCATCATCTGGAATGGCAGCAGTTAATATAGTATATCTCACCATATTATCTCAGGGAGATCATATGATAGGTCATGATGCCTTATATGGTCCTTCAAGGGGAGTTATGGAAAAATTGTATCCAAAATTTGGTATTGAGTCTGATTTTGTTGATTGCACTGATGTAGAAAATATAAAACAGGCAATCAAACCCAATACTAAGTTGCTATACCTTGAAACACCAGCAAACCCAACAGTTGGAATAACAGATTTGAAAGCCGCTTGTGCTATTGCCAAGGATCATAATTTAATAGTTTGTGTTGACAATACATTTTGTAGTCCATATTTGCAAAGACCAATTGAATTTGGTGCAGATATTGTTTTACATTCAATGACAAAGTTTATTAATGGCCATGCTGATATAGTAGCTGGAATGCTTGTTGCAAAAGACGAAGCTTTGTATCATGATTTAAAGTATGTAATGATAAATGGTGGGTTCAATATGGATCCACATCAGGCATGGTTGGTTCGTCGTGGTCTAAAAACGCTTTCTATTAGGATAGATAAGGCCCAGGAAAACTCAATGAAGGTGGCCGAATTTCTTGAAGCACACCCAAAAGTTGACTGGGTTCTATACCCAGGGTTGAAATCTCACCCTCAGTATGATTTAGCAGAAGCACAGATGGACGGCCCAGGAGCAATGATTTCCTTTGAATTAAAAGGTGGTATACAAGCAGGAAAAACTATGATGAATAATGTTGAGCTTGCATTACTTGCAGTATCTTTGGGAGGAATAGAGACCCTTATTCAACACCCTGCTTCTATGACACATTCAAAATTATCCGCTGAAGCGCGAGAAAATGCAGGTATTACCGATGGACTTGTTCGTTTATCAGTGGGAATTGAGGACTTGGATGATATCATTAGTGATATGAATCATGCTCTGTCAAAGGTGTAATTATTAGAATATATAATTAGAGCCTATCTAATAGGCTTTTTTTTGGCCTAATTTTACTTAATTTCGTGAATTAAGATTGTAGAATTATATCTTTTATATTTTAAAATGCATAATAAAGTCCTACATATGATTTTGATATGGTGTTATATCTTAACACCATTTTTTGGGCGTACCCAAACTGTAGCACTTGTGCTAAGCGGCGGTGGAGCAAAGGCATACTCGCATATAGGAGTACTAAAGGCCATAGAAGAGGCAAACATAGAGGTGGATTACATAGTTGGTAATTCTATGGGAGCATTGGTAGGTGCATTTTATTCTTCTGGATATTCTCCCAGTGAAATAGAGAGTATTCTTACCAATAAGGACTTTTTATCTTTTACGCACGTAAACTCTGATAAAGCTGCATGTTATTATCAGAATGATGAACTAGATGCATCTTTTGGTAGCTTTACCTTTGATGTTGAGAAAGGATTCAATATTCAAATTCCACTTAATGTTTATGACATGAAAACCATAGATTATCAGCTTATGGTCTATTTCGCATATGCATATGCTGCTTCTGATGGAAATTTTGATAACTTAATGATTCCTTTTAGGTGCGTAGCCTCTGATATAGACTCAAGCCGATTAGTTGTTTTTAGAGATGGTAATATAGCTAAAGCAGTTAGAGCTTCCATAACGTTTCCATTCTTTGTGAGGCCAATAGAGATTGATGAAACTTTATTTTTTGACGGAGGCATGTACGATAATTTCCCTGTTGATATTGCGATTGATGAATTTAATCCAGATCTAATAATTGGGAGTAAAGCAGTTAATAATTATGAATCTCCAGATGCCGAAGATGCAATATCACTTATACAGAGTATGCTAATGACAAAAGCAGACTTTGAAATAGATTCTACCATGGGTATTGTTATAGAAAGTAATACTGGTGAAGGATCAATTTTTCAGTACTCAAAGGTAAAACAATATATAGATAGCGGATACATCGCTGCCAGAAGTCAGATGGAAATCATTAAAAAGAGGCTATTAAATAAAAAGGAAGGTAATATATCAGAAAAACGCAAAGAATTTGATCATAGAGTTCCTTATGTCGATATTAATAATATTACCATATCTGGCCTTAATATTAAACAGCAAGAGTATTTTTATAGGTTGACTGGTGATAATGATAGGTTTAACTCACCCAATGATTTCAAGAAATTTTATGATTGCTTAATTGATAATGAGAATATTGTAAATGTTTATCCAGAGATCATACCTGATACTAACTCAAATTCGTTCTCCATCAATTTATTAATGAAAAGGTCTGAACCATTTAGTCTTGGTATTGGAGGATATATATCTTCAAATGGAGTTAATGAAGCATTTATAGGATTTGGGTACAATAATTTTGGTAAGGTTGCCAAGAATATCCAAATTGGTGCCTATTTTGGAACTTTTTACAATAGCGTTAATGGTATTGCGAAAGTTGAGTTTCCTAGTCTTGTTCCTATTACCTTAAAGTTAAAGATGCTTATTTCTAGGAAAAATTATTTTAGTAATGCACGTTATTTTTTCGAAGATAATTTTCCAGCTTACATTATCTCCGATGAGAACTACCTCGATTTCTCCGTAGGAATACCACTGGTAGATAATAGCCTTCTTCATACTGGCATAAGTAATATTAACGCTAATTTCCAGTATTATCAAGATAATTATTTCTCAAGGACAGATACTGCGGATGTATCCAATTATTATTTTCTTTCCCCATGGATATCTTATGAATCAAGAACTCTCAACAAAAAGCTATATTCTACCAAAGGTCATTTCTTTCATGCAGGATTTAGTTACTACTCAGGTAATGAGAAGTATACGGAAGGCTCCGGAAAATCATCAATACAGAGTTTAGAAGATCAAATTCAATACATTAGCTTTACGCTTAAGTATCATAAATATTTTCGGATGGCACAAAATTTTTCCATAGGAATCAAAATGGATGCCGGATACTCGGATAAACCAATGTCAAGTAATTATTTGTCAACCTTGCTTTTAGCAACTCCATATGAGCCCTTACCTTTTATGAGGTCATTATTCTTGGAAAATTATCGTGCTAATATTTATGGGGCTTTTGGAACTGTTTTTGACTATAATTTCATTAAAAAATTTCACCTCAGGGTGGATGGATATTATTATGTTCCATACGAGAAGATACTTGTTGATGACCACAATAATGCATATAAAAGTGGTCGATTTGACTATAATTATTTTGCAGGTTCTGCAAGAGTTGTTTTTTACCCTCCCATAGGTGTTGTAAGTGCTTCGGTAAACTACATTGATAAACCGGGTAGTAAATTTGGATTCCTGTTAAACATAGGATATATGATTTTTAACAAATCACAATTGAACCGCTAATTTCTTTACTTACCTCTAAAACCATACTTAGAAAGTAATTATATTTGATCAAATATTGCTATAATGAATTTTTAATTGAGCACTTTATCAGATCATTAACTATAACCAACATTGATGCAATTTTGATAATAATCTTATTATAATACACATTTATTATTAAATTTGTTGTCGCTATCAATAAGAGAAAGCAAATAGAAAATCTGTGAACCGTAGCTACTATTATGGCATATCGGACTAATAAAAATATATAATAATGGAAAATAACGCTGAGCCAATTCAAAATCCTGAGCCGACTAAAAAGAAAAAAGTTCAGGAGGAGAAGTCCAAAACAACTAAGACTAAAGTTGAAACGAAAGCAAAGACAAAGAAGGTAGTTTCTAAATCAAAAACTACTAAAGCTGAAACAAAAGCAAAGACAAAGAAGGTAGTTCCTAAATCAAAAACTACTAAAGTTGAAACAAAAGCAAAGACAAAGAAGGTAGCTCCTAAATCAAAAACTACTAAAGTTGAGACAAAAGCAAAGACAAAGAAGGTAGCTCCCAAATCAAAAACTACTAAAGTTGAGACAAAGAAGGTAGTTCCCAAGTCTAAAACTACTGTCGCTGAAAAGAAGTCTACTGAAAAGACAACAGGCGACATAAGTGCGGATACAAGCAAAAAAACTGACAAAAAATCAGTGGCTATTGACTCAGACATGAGTAAGCCAGAGGCTAAATCCAAAAGTAAAACCAAGAGTAAATCATCTGAAAAGCAGATTAGTGGTGAAGAAAAAGAAAGTATCATTTTAATGCTTCATGAAAAGAATGGTGATGGATCTAATGTTACGTACAATGATGCAGATATTGAGCACTTCAATAAGCAGGAGTTGGTCGAAATAATGGAGAATGTTGTTAAGGAAAAGGACATATCCATAATAAAAGGACAGGTATCAAAAATAAATGCTGCGTTTTATCAATTCACCAAGGAAGAAAACGATGCTGCATTAAGGGATTTCATTTCCTCTGGTGGTAAGGAAGAAGATTTTGAGCATAAGGCTGACCCTTTGCAGGTAAGGTTCGATGCGGCATTGTCAGTATATAGAAATAATAAATTAAAGTTTTCACAAGACCTTGAGAAGCAAAAGAAAATAAATCTGCAACTTAAACATGATCTTCTCGAGGAACTAAAGAATTTAGTAAACTCTGAAGAAACGTTAAAGAAAACTTATGATGAGTTTAGATCTCTTCAAGATAGATGGAAAGCTATTGGTATGGTTCCTGCTTCTGATTTAAGAAATTTGTGGCAAAGCTACCATTTTCTTGTGGAGAAATTTTTTGACAAGGTTAGGATAAATAGAGAGTTGCGTGATCTTGACCTTAAAAAGAACATGGAAGCTAAGATCGTTTTGTGCGAGAATGCAGAAAAACTATTAGTTGAAAAATCCATATTAAAATCCTTTAAACTCCTCCAACATTACCATGATAAATGGCGAGAAATAGGTCCAGTACCTTCTGATGTAAAAGAAGATGTTTGGGAGAGGTTCAAAGCTACCACTGAAAAAATTAACCAAAGACGTAAGGAATATTACAAAGAATTACAAGATCAGCAGCAGGGTAATTACACTGCAAAGCTTGCGTTATGCGATAGAGCAAAAGAAATTGCAGATGAACCTGTTGAAACTCTAAAAGGATGGCAGTCATCAACAAACAAGATGAATGAACTGCTTAAGTTATGGAAAACAATTGGGAGGGCTCCAAAATCTAAGAATGATGAAATATGGAGCACGTTCAAAGGTTATCTCGATTCATTTTTTGGCTCCAAGCGTGAGTATTTAAGTGAACTCAAGGAACAACAGCTAAACAATTATAACCTAAAACTAGAGATAATTACAAAGGCTGAAGAGTTTAAAGGTAGTAGCGATTGGAGTAAGGCAACAAAAGAACTAATTAACTTGCAAAAGGAATGGAAAGCTATTGGCCCAGTACCACGTAAATATTCTGATAAAATATGGAAAAGATTCAGAGCAATGTGTGATGAATTTTTTAACCGAAAGTCCTCACATTTTAAAGGAATTCATGCATCAGAGGATGATAATTTGAAGAAGAAGAAGGATCTTGTTAAGAATGTAGCAAGCTTTAAGGTTACAAAAGATAAAGATTCTAACCTTACAGCATTGAAAGAATTTCAAAAACAATGGATGGAAATAGGATTTGTTCCCTTTAAAGATAAAGAGAAAGTTCAAAATGAGTACAGGTCAGCAATTGATGAACTTATTTCTAAGATGGATGTAAACAAGACTGAACTTTCAGCAAGTGATTTCAAGAATAAAGTTGATTTACTGAAATCAAGTCCAGATGCTGGTAAGAGAATATCTAAGGAGAGAGCATTTATATCTGGCAAGGTCAGAAAGATGAAAGAAGATCTCGGTGTTTGGGAAAACAATATTGGTTTCTTTTCATCCTCAAAACAATCAAATAAACTTAAGGAAGAATTTGAAAGAAAAATCCAAAAAGCTAAAGGAGAAATAGATGCGCTAAAAGCTCGCTTAAGAATGCTAGATGCGGAGTAATTAATTATCATTCGTTATTTGAATTATTGATTCAATAATAAACCGCTTCTAATCTGCCAATGAGATAAATGACTACGATTTCATTAATACAGTTGAAAAAATAATTATTTGAGTTATAAAAAACCTAATCAATGTCAGGTAATATATTCGGAAGAAATCTAACTCTAACAACATTTGGCGAATCTCATGGGAAGGCTATTGGTGGAATACTAGATGGTCTGCCTGCAGGGTTAGAAATAGACTTTGATTTTATTAAACAAGAACTTGCTCGACGACGACCAGGCCAATCTAAGATAGTTTCATCTCGTGATGAACCAGACCAAGTAGAGTTTCTATCAGGATTAAAAGATGGTATTTCTCTTGGTACTCCGATTGCCTTCATGGTGCGAAATAAGGATTTTAGACCCGAAGATTATAAATCAATTGAAAATACTTATCGACCGTCACATGCTGACTATACTTGGGATGCTAAATATGGAATAAGAGATGCATCAGGTGGTGGCAGGTCTTCAGCTCGTGAAACTCTCTCTAGGGTTGCTGGAGGTGCAATTGCAAAACTATTCCTGAACAAGGTGGGAATAACTATCACTGCATTTGTAAATCGAATAGGAAGTATTTATTTGCAAGAAGAATATTCATGTTATGACTTGAATAATACTGAGAACTCAGATGTAAGGTGCCCAGATAATAAGACCAGTGATAAGATGATTAGTTTAATTACACAAACTGGCCAGAAAGGAGATACACTGGGTGGAGAAGTTACATGTATTATCAAAAACCTTCCTCCAGGACTAGGTGAGCCTGTATTTAATAAATTGAGTGCTGATTTGGGACATGCTATTTTAGGTATCAATGCTGTTAAGGCATTTAACATTGGAAGTGGTTCTAAATCGGCAGAAATGTATGGCTCAGAATTGAATGATGAATTTTACTTTACTGACGGGAGGATTCGTACAAAGACGAATAATTCGGGCGGTATACAAGGAGGCATATCAAATGGTGAGGATATTTACTTTAGTGCTGCTTTTAAACCAGTAGCATCTATTATGTTGGATCAGGAAACTGTAGATAAGTCTGGTAAGAAATCGATTATAAACCCCAAAGGCCGACATGATGTATGTGTTGTCCCAAGAGCTGTGCCTATCATAGAAGCTATGGCAGCGCTTGTATTGGCTGACCATCTAATTCAGAATTCATCCTCTAAGCTTGAGAATTTCCTTTAGACGATAATACTATTCTCTAGAAATTGAATAATTCCATATTTTGTTTCCATCGCCATCAAAATATGTAATATCTATAATTCTTTCTTCAATTGTACCCGAAAGTTTTAATTCTGCAAAATTTCTCTCAATAATTACAGATTCATCAAGCCTTAGGGTATTATCTTTTTCCTTGGCTTTTGTGTTAACTCCTGAACTCAATGGTGAACTTGTTATATCCCAGATAGTTGGCATACCTTTCTTCCTTAAAACAGCCAATTCAGAAAAATGGACATCTCCGGTAAGAAATACAACATTTTTTATGTTCTCTTCGTAAATATAATTTATTATTCTTTTCCTTTCCTTATCAAAACCATAGTTTGTATAAGACTCATAAGTAGGGGAAGTTGATAAGAATTGGCCTCCCATAACAACAAATTTAAAGGTGCCATGGCTAGAACTTAAGTTGTCAAAAAGCCATTGTAGTTGGTCTTCACCTAACTGTGTCTTTTCTCCTGTTTTTCTTTTGTCTGGGCTTCTGTAGGTTCTATTATCAAGTAAGAAGAAATCTGCATCTCCCCATTGAAAAAATGTAATGGCACCACTTATATCTCCTACACCATAGGATGGATTAGCCCAGAATAATTCAAATGCTTTCAAGCTTTCGTTTTTATTCCAAAAACCCCTATCACTGTCATTAGGCCCAAAGTCATGGTCATCTAATATAGCATAGTTGTGCGTTGACGCAAGAAATGCTTGCATTTCAGGTGTAGACCTTGAATGGGTATATCTGTGTTGTATTCCTGTTTTACTATTCCAATCGGGTTCTCTTAAATAGACATTATCGCCTAGCCACAACATAAAGTCTGGATTAAGTTTCAGCATACTATTAAATATCTGGTAACCATCGCCATACCTTTTTCCAGGACGGTCATATCTATCTTCATTTATGTAAGCACAACTTCCCATAACAAAACTGAAGTTGGGAGGATCACTTCTCCATTTCCATATGGATTGTGTTTGAAAAGATGTTTCATAGGGCAATATAATCTCCTCATCGTCTATATATATGTCGTAAAAATATTTATTGCCAGGAGTCAGAGAATCAGCAATTAACAGAGCCGTAAAAGCATCATCCTTTTTGGTTTTAAAAATATTTGACGTATATTTTTTATTGCTCTTTTCAGCATCCCAATATTTCATTGTAACCGATGCTGCTTTTTTTGTCTGCACCCATACTGCAGCTTCTAGCATTTCACTGTAACCAACCATTGGGCCTGATTGTAGTAACTCATTTTGAGATATGCCTATCATGGTATTTAATACCGTGATTATTGCAATAAGGGTTATTCTAGATTTCATATCAATTTACTTTAAGAATCTCAATAACATTATCCATATTTCCGTCATTAGCAGGTAACTCAATGTCGAGTATTTTTCCCATTAAGGGATAAATATCGATGTTATTAAATTGAGGGTGTAGATAATTACTCTTGAAGGCAGGACCTGATGCATAGAATATTGAATGCATATCCCTTATGCTATTATCGTAGCCATGTGTACCTTTGCCGTCATATTTCTGCCATGAAAATCCTATGCTCCAGCTGCTATCTGCTACTACAGTTATATCTTGAGTACGTATGTTTTTTCCATAATTTAAATGGTCTGGCAGTTGCCCGTGTTTCCAGGCTTTAAGATTTGTTCCTGAATTCAACAACATTTGATAGACTTCATCTATGTTACCCTCTTTTACTTTGATATTCATAATGGGATTTCCTCCATCCACAAATTCAATAAGGGATGTGTCAACTAGATGATCTATGAAGATTTCTCTTTCCAAGGAAATCTCAGACATGCCATGATCAGAAGTAATTATGAAATTAAGCTTATCAAATTCTGGTAGTTTCCTCATTGCCGTGAAAAACTGGCTAAGAAAATCATCGAGTTTTTCTATCTCCTCTATTACCTGTGGGCTATTTGGGCCATGTATGTGTCCTTGTGTATCAGGCTCATAGTAGTACCACATGATAAAATGGGGCCTAATATTCTCAGGGAGTGTCAGCCAATTAACCAATGTGTCAATTCTGGAGTCAAGAGATAATTGTTTATTATATTCCATCCAAATTGAAGGCTTACTATCATTAATATCCGCAGCTGAGCCTACCCAGAACATTGTTGCTGATTTTATGCCATTACTTTCCGCAGCATTCCAGATTGGCGTTCCGCCATAAAAAGCACCATCTTGCACAGTTTCACGCTTATAAACTGAGTATTCTCTTTTTAAATCGGTTGCATAAAAGTTATTTAAAACAAGGCCATGGTTATCTGGGTACAATCCAGTTGCTATTGAATAATGGTTTGGAAACGTTTTGGTAGGAAAACATGGAATAATAGATTCTGCTCTAGATCCAGCATTTGCAAGTGAATCTAAAGTTGGTGTGTATGCCTTTTCAGGATAATCCCATCTAAATCCATCCAAAGATAATACTATCAAGTATGGTTGTTCCGTATCATTTTTATGGAAGTCGTAACATCCATAAAACATAATAATTACCACCAGAGTAATGCTCAATGGTACTTTAAATTTCATTAAGTACAAATATTTATTATGAAGTGTAAAAATAAAAAAAGCCCTCCAAATATTGGAAGGCTTTTTTTTATAAAAATTTAATCTTAGTGAAACGTAATTCTTACACCAACATTAAATGTTCTTGGTAAACCTAAGAATACTTCAGCTGTATTGGCATCATGATTTAGGTTTTGACCGTAATATCCATTGTATCTGCTATTATCCACTGCGTCCTGAACATAGAAAGTATCGAACAAATTGAAAACATGTCCAAAAACACCTACTCCAACACGTCCTTTAAGTGGTAGTGAATAATTAATGTTTAGATCAAACACTGAATATGAAGGAGTCTTCCAACTTTGTTCGGTATCACTCTCATCAGTCCTTGATGTTGGGTTAAAATCTGCATAATGATTAGTATTATATCGCCAGATTAGCTGTAAATCAAGACCTTTTAATGGATAAATATTTGTCCAAAGAGCTAACTGAGTCTGAGGGGCGTCCCCAACTTTAAGATCTTTAATATACAGATTTGTCGTATCACTTGTAATGCCACCATCATATACTTTGGTAATAGCATTCACGTTGTTTGTGTATTGCCAGTTTGCAATAGATGCAACACCTCCAAATCCTATAAATTTAGCTGCGCGGTAGTTTGCTTCTACTTCAATACCCATATGACGCTGATCAACACCTCTAATAAATGCTATACCATCTGTGTCTTCTGTAATTCGAACAAACTTTGTGAATGTCCTGTCAGTCCAAGTTGTGTAGTAGAAATTAGCTTTAATATCAAGCTTATTATCAAAAGAGTTATAAATAATACCAGCCTCGTATGAGGTAAATTTTTCGTTATCAGGATCTGCAGCAACTGTGCCATCTCCATCATCAATAGCAGCATCAAATATTGGAACCTTACTAACATAGCCAAAATTTACAAAACCGCTAAAAGACTCATTAAAATTATAGTTTAAACCACCTTTTAACTGATACCCATTAATCCAATCTGTATTTGATGTGAACTCTCCACTATTAGCATCAGGTGTAGAGTCATTGATCATTTTCGCAGCTCTAAAACCATCTTTATATGTATACTTAATCATTGAATATCCAGCAGTTCCATAAGCTGAGAAATTACCAGTAGAATATTCACCTTGAATATAAGCACCAAACCAGTCGACAGTGTTTGTATTGAAATAGGCAATTTTATCACCTAGTTTACGTGTGCTCATGTCTTCAAAGTCATTCCTTGTATAACTATCATCAAATGATTGTAGTCCTAAAAGATCTCTTACCTCACGGTAGTGTTCAATTTCTGCAGTACGCCAATCTAATCCGATCTGACCTTTAAACTTATCAGAGAAGTTAATTTTGATTTTTGTTAAAGCTCCAACTGTCCACTGATTATTAACAGAGTTTCTTATTATACCTTGTCTTGAATAAGTAGATGACTGATTACTGTCGATAGTAGCATTCCAATTTGCAATTCTGGTTGGTTCTTGATCATAATTGTACTGTATCTTCCCATATGTACCTGTTCCACCACCTTTACCTCCGGAATAATACACAGTGGTGAACTGAGAAATTTTGTCACTCCATAAAGCAAACCAGTTAAGATTTGCAAGTGGTTTATTATAAAAATTCTCTCTTTCATTCAGGTATCCACTATTGTATCTGCTGTGAGTTTTGCCATTCCAACTCTGTTCCCCAGAATAACTTTCCCTAACAACGTTCCAGTTTTCATTATAAAGTCTGCCTTGTGGCGACTCCATTATATTAGCAGCTGCGCTGTCTGCCCCAATCTCTTTTGCAAATTTATTGCTATAAGCTGCAACATTTTGCTTGTAAAGATTTTGACCATGGCGCTGAGGAGCTCCCATTGCGTATACTTCAAAGCGATGCTTTTCTGTTGCTTGAAGGCTCATTCCTATATAGTATGCCCATGCGTCTGTCCAGGTCTTATCTATAACACCTGTTCCAACTTTACGCACAGCACTTACGCTTGCTGCAAATTTGTTGCCAATTAAGCCTGTGTGCGCGCTGAGCGTTGCTTTCATAAAGTTACCTGAACCATATTCAAATTTACCACTTGCACTAGCTTCTTGTTCAGCAGGGCTAGTAATAATGTTCATTGTACCTCCAACAGATGGAGTCGCAAGGTTAATAGCACTAAGACCGCGCTGCATTTGAATTGAAGAAGTTGCATCTGCTATACCATCCCAGTTTGACCAGTAAACCCATCCATTTTCCATGTCATTTACGGGCACACCATTTATCATAATGGCAATATTCCTCTGATTAAAACCACGAACATTTATACGGGAATCTCCAGCACCACCACCCTGAGGAGTAGCATAAACGGAAGGAGTATTGTTCATAATCATAGGCAAGTCTTGTCCACCAAGTTGTCTTTCTATTTCTGCCTTAGATACATTTGAAATAGCTACAGGCGTTTCTCTTTCCTTAGCTCTGTCAGAAATAATGTTCACTCCTTCAAGTGCAATAGAAGAAGCTTCCATCCTAACTCTTCCAATGCTTACAGTCTCTCCAGAAGTTACTGTAACGTTAACGTCTTGATCGTTATACCCAACGTAAGAAATTGTAAGAGTTTGATCACCTGCAGGCAAGGAAAAAGAAAATATTCCATCAATGTCAGTAACTGTTCCATTGGTTGTGCCTTTCTGAACTACAGTAGCACCTATTAGGGATTCACTGTAAGAAGCATCAATTACCTTTCCCGTAATTGTTCCTTGAGCAAAAGTGAATGTGGTGAAAAGTATTATCACCATACTTGTTAAAAGTAAATTTAATCTTTTCATAAGCTTAAAAAGTTTTGGTTTATCAATATTATTTTTTTAAAGTTTATTGATGCTAAAATATGGAATATGATAGGTAATTAGATTATGGATGTATTAATAATTATTAACAATTGTTAACATTTCAACTGAAAAGATACTATTATCTCTCGCATTCTGTAAACTAATTGTTTAGGTAGTCAAAAATAGTTTTGCCACTAGGTAGTATGAGTTTTGCTAACAATAAGACTAGTGATTTTTTGGTAGTAATCTAATATATTTTTATCCACTACAATATTTACCAGCTAGTAAGCATATACTTTTGCTAAATATAATATTCAGGATTGAATACGTTTAATAATTCTTAGGTTGTGAGTATATTTATTTTGACTATCATTAAAAATACCATGGTGATCAAGCTTGTCAATTCTTACTGTCCCCGACGCATGTAATATCCTATTATCTTTTAGTATGATTCCAACATGAATAATTTTACCCTCTGAGTTATCAAAAAATGCAAGATCACCTTCCTTGGATTCATTTATGAAGTCAATATTAATGCCCTGCTCTGCTTGCTGGCTTGCATCGCGTTTTAGGTTCATATCTATCATTTTAAATATTATCTGAATAAGTCCGGAGCAGTCTATGCCAAATGGGGAACGACCACCCCACATATATGGTGACCCTAGATATCTCATTGCCAGATCAGTTAATGATATCGTACCTGCTTGTATGAATAAATTGTTGTCAATTGAATATCTATTTCCTGATATTTCAAAGTTACCATCATTAACATCTGTTAGCCTACCTCCCCTTGGAATATTCAATTGTGTGTTAGTTTCTGATTCAGCTTTTGCGGATGCTTCTATTACAAAAGAAGGTTTACCATTTGCTAACCTTTTGAACTCGGTTTTGTTGATATTGGTAATCATGTTTTTGTCAATCCAACCCTCATAGTCATCATGATATGTGTGAATTAATAGCCAGTTATTTTGAGAGTCATATACTTTAATTAAATCTCCAAACAATAATTGATTTACCATTTCACTGGTTTCTGATGGTTGCTTTCTAACAGGAACCATACTTAATTCGCATACTCCAAATTCTTGCATTGGAAGAAAAATTTAGTTTGTTTATCCTTTTAATTAATTTTGTTTAGTCAAAATGTCTCAAATGAATACTCTTTTTTCAAAAATACAACATAATTACTACGAAATCCTAAAGGTATTAATATATGTCTTAGCCATTGTGATAGTTATTTGGGTTAGCCCTAAAGAAAGTTTATTTAAGTATGAGTTTCAGGTTGGGAAACCATGGAGTCATGATGATTTAATCGCACCATTTGATTTTGCAACATTAAAAACAACTACTGAGATCGATGATGAGACCAGACAGATTACAAAAGCATTTATTCCTTATTTCAGATACGATGATGAGATCTCTGCAGAAGGAGAAGTAGAGTTAATAAGAAACTTTAATACAGCATGGGAATTAAGGCCCAATAACTTTGATCAGGCAGATTCTTCTAAATATGTAAACTTTCTATTGAAGATTTATAAGAAATTTGAAAGCAGAGGTGTAATACAATATAATCCTGTAATAGATGGTAAAGACCCTTTCTACCAATTAAGACTCATACACGGCAATGTTGTTGCCGAAACAACTCTAGGGCAACTATATGATATAAGGTCAGCCACTTTAGATGCACAAAAGAGAATAGAGGGGTTACAATCACCAGATAGTATACTATTACAAAATGTTATATCGATCTCCTTGGTTCAGAATATAATATATGATAATAGTAAAAATGAATCTGAACTAAATGAGTTAATAAATAAGATATCAACTACCAGGGGGCTTGTACAAAAAGGAGAACTAATTATTTCCACAGGGGAGCTGGTTAATAGCGATATATATCAAACTTTGATTTCCTTAAAATATGATTATGAAAAAGAACTAGATACATCGGATTCACGAATTTATACGATAATAGGAATGGTTTCTCTTGTTACACTTCTATTTCTCGTACAATATCTCTTTATAAAATTTTATCGTAAAAGTTTTTACGATCAAATTAAATATACAGTACTAATAATAATCACACAATTATTTTTTGTAGCCATAACGGACTTTATTTTTATTGTATTCCCTGAGTGGGTATATATTGTTCCCTTTGCATTGCTAGCAATAATAATTGCAGCATTTTTAGATGCAGGAGTTGCAATTTTCGTATACCTTGTAACATTGATGCTGCTTGGGTTTTACGCTATTAATAGTTTTGAGTTCTTCTACACCGAAGCTATTGTAGGCTTGATTGCAGTCTATTCAGTACAAAAACTTAGTAAGAGATCAGATCTATTTCGTGCTGCATTGATGGTATTTATTACATACATAATTGTATATATAAGTATGCTCCTCATACAAGAGGGGTCCTTTGAAAGTCTTTCTTGGAGAGTTATTGGTAATTATGCCGGCAGTTCCGTATTGATTCTTTTAGCATTTCCAATTATATTTATTTATGAAAAAACTTTTGAGATTATTACTCAACTAACAATGCTTGAATTATCAAATACAAATAATACGTTGTTACGTGAATTAAGTATTAAAGCACCCGGAACATTTCAGCACTCTCTCCAGGTTGCAAATTTGGCCTCAGAGGTGCTTTATGAGATAGGAGGGGATGCACTTCTCGCAAGAACTGGAGCTCTCTACCATGATATTGGAAAAATGAAAAATCCATTATATTTCGTGGAAAATCAGGTTGCAGGATATAACCCTCATGATGAAATCACTTATGAGGAGAGTGCAAAGATTATAATAGGACATGTTTTGGGTGGAATTGAAATGGCAAGAAAAGCAAGGCTTCCTGAACAAATAATTGATTTCATCCGAACACACCATGGCACTAGAAGAGTAGAATACTTTTATAGACTTGAGAAAAAGCAAAATCCTGGAATGGAAGTGGATAAAAGTGAGTTTACATACCATGGCCCACCACCTTTTTCCAAAGAGACAGCAGTTGTTATGATGGCAGATTCTGTTGAAGCTGCTTCAAGAAGTTTAAATGCACCTGATGAACAAAAAATTAATGACTTAGTGGATAATATTTTTAATTCATTGATGGAGCATGGACAGTTCTTAAATGCAAACATTACAATGCAACAAATAAGCATTGCAAGGAAGGTTTTAAAGAAGAAACTATTGAATATCCATCATGTAAGAATATCTTATCCAGATTAGGAATTTAATATTTTATTCGAGACATTATCTAGATAATCCTTAGCTCTAGGGCCTAGATTAAAAATAAGATCCAAAACACTTAAGTTTGGGAAGAACGCATACCTATCAGAGAAAACCTGAGTATATTCATCAAATGATGTTAAATCACTTTTAACCTTTGGACTTATGGCAAACCTAAAATCACTATGTGTGTTTTCAACTGGCAGGAAATTATCAGTGTAATTAATGTTCTTACTTATTTCAAGGATTGTCAATATACGTTCGATTATCTCGGTATTTAAGTCAATGAGGTTATCCCATTTATTATCAAAAATACCTATAAACTCATCAATATAATGAATATAAAAAGGGGAGGTGCTATATGCAGATGATATTGCTCTAGTATGATTAAGGTGCCACTTTTCCCTATCAAAAATAGTTACATCCTTAGTTAGGGATTTGTTTCCGTTGGGTTTTGATACTGGCAGTACAAGGTTTAGTGGACCATTTGCAGTAAGTATACTGCACCTGTTTCTATATGTTTGCTTTGGGAATGTTTCATTAACATCAATCATGACACCATCAAATAGGTTTATTAACGCAAAATATTCAACATTTGGAAAATATGCTGTTGATAATATTAGCTCTGATGTTTGATTACTATTAAAACTCATGTAAAGCAAAAATAGCATAAAAAAAAGCGGATCATATATGGTCCGCTTCTAGATTATTAAATTGTAGTTTTCTATTTGAGTAGAACATCGTTTATTGCTTGATTAAGTGACTCTTTTGGCAAAGCACCCTGAGCCATCTGAGGTTGCCCCTCTTTTGGACAAAATAATATTGATGGTATACTTCGTATTCCAAAAGCTGCAGCCAATTCTGTCTCTTCTTCTGTGTTTACCTTGTAGATATTTATTTTACCCTCATATTCTTTTGAGAGTTCCTCTAAAATTGGAGCTACTATTTTACAAGGTTGACACCAATCAGCATAAAAGTCAATGATACAAGGTATTTTGCCTTCATACTTCCAATCCTTATTTGCCTCGTAGTTAAAAACTTCTTTTAGAAACCTCTCTTTATTTAAATGTTCCATTTTTTAATTACTTTTTTTATTCAAAACTATCTCATTAATTATTCTAACATATTCTGATTTTGGCAATGCTCCTGCCTGCATGGACGGATCTCCATTCATTGGCACAAACATAATTGATGGAATGCTGCGAATACCAAAAACGCCTGCAAGTTTCTTTTCTTTATCCGTATCTATTTTATAAATTTTAACCTTTCCATCATATTCCTCTGATAACTCTTTCATGATTGGTTCAACCAACTTACACGGCTTACACCAGTCAGCATAAAAATCAATCACACATGGTACTTCACCTTTGTAAACCCACTCTTGTGGATTTGCTTCAAAATCCCATACCTTTTCTCTAAAAGTATCATAGGTGAGATATTCGGGTTGAATATCACCATCAGCAGATGTTGTTTTTTCATTGATATTTGGTTTCTTGTCGGGATGATTTCCTTGTATATTACCACACCCAAGAACTCCAAAAGAAAATGTTAGTAGAGCTAAAAAGCTTAATGTTCTCATCGTTTAAATATTTTAATGTTATTAATCATAATAATAACTCGCCAAAGATACTAAATAACATATCACATTAGTGTCACTTTTATTACCTTCGTCAACTATTGTTCCAGATTTGAAATTTGTCAGTTTATTTAAGAGAATAATGAATAAAACCAAATTAAATAATTTAAAAGCATCTTTGGCTGCTAATAATTTTAAGAAAGTAATTACAGATCAGGAATCAGCATTAAAGTTATTGTCTGAGAAAAAATGGCACAATGGATTTGTTTGCATCAGGTGCAATAGCACCAACTACTGTAGAGGTAAAAGTTCATACTCAAGGAGGTGTACTCGTTGTAAAAAGGTTGAGTCAGCAACTGCTAATACTATATTCCATAGGTGTAAGATACCCATAAACAGTGCAATGGAGATTGCTTATTTGGTATGTAATGTTTATGACATATCGTCATATGAGATTAGTCGTCAATTAGATATAAGACATATGACTTGCTATGGTTTTCAGAAAAAAGTATTGAATTGTATGGATGGAAAAAGTGAAGAGGACTTGCTGCAAAATATTTTAGAACAAGTTCAAGGAGAAGTATCCAGATTATAAAAAAAATAGGCGCTTAATATAAGCGCCTATTTTTATGTCTATTATATATTTATCTTATACTACTTGAGTACAATTTTTCTGTCAATCTTTTGACTATCACTTATTATACTTAACAGATATACTCCTTTAGGTTGACTACTTATATCAAAGGTGCTATTGTAGCTTCCGTTAGAGTCCGTTAGAACCTCATTAAAAATTACCTGACCAGAAATACTAATTAGTTTAACATTCATATCGCCTTGTTTTTCAGCGTTAAAATTAATGTTAAGTATTCCATTTGTAGGATTTGGATATATGTTAAGATTCTCAAGAGTTGTTTCCTCAACACCAACACCATCAACTGAATAGTTAAGTGACCATCCGTCTTCACGAACTGTTGAATTAGTTGTCCACATTAGTAAAATTGTGCTTGTTTCAACTTCGATTGGATCAGGGATATCAGAACCGCTAAACTCACCTATTAGAGATGCATTCTCGCCATTGTAAACTTTAACCATATCATGATCTTCCTCTGTGGAAAACTGTGTGAAATCCAAATGGTATTTAACTGCTTCTGGGTGAGCAAGGTTGAAAACACAACTTGTGAAATTATTGTACCAAAATCCTCCACTACCGTCAGAAAGAGTACCCTGTGGTTCAGTTATACTAGTAGATGTGCAATATGATGGAAGAGTTGAAGAATACTCAATTTTAAAACCTGGTGCTTCACCAACTGAACTAAATGTTACATACAATTGATTACCTGTTGAAGTAATATCAGTTGGTACAGTTGATCCACTATATTCACCAATTAATTCGGCATTCTCATCACCACCATCGTAAACTCTTACTTTATCACTTGAGTATGTATCAAATTCTCTGAAGCTAAGTGTTAGGCTGGTTACTGAATCTTGAGCATTCTGTGGATTAATAAGCCATGAGACTTCCATCCCTGTTGGATAATCCTCGGCAGGCCCACTACCATCAGTGAAAGAGCCTACAGGAGTTGTAAGTTCATTATCACCCTCAGATATGTATGGGTAGTTGGGATCCTCAGGATAAATGTTTCTCACCACACCTTGGTAGGAGTTAAATCCATTAACATCCTGCAATGAATAATAGCCATTTGCAGATCCACCCCATCCAAAATTAAAATGGTAATAGTTTGAACCTTGGTATCCATCGCATACAAAAGCATGCCCACCATCTGTTGATTGACCGGAATAGTATAGAGGCTTAGAGTCATCTAAATGCTGTTGAAGTATACTCTCCCATTGTGAGTTTGTATATCCGTTTTTAGAGATGTACTGAACGTTATTTTGAAAATTAAAATAAGTAGCCAAAGCATATGGTACATCCTGACTATAGGCACCTGAACCGTCAGGTCCAAAATTCATATCTACAGAAACAGCACCATGAAAACCTATTTCGGCAATTTTCCAAACATATTTATCACTGATAACATCTGTCATTCCATCCCAATTATATTCAGCTTCACCAAAATTGGCATAAAGTGTACCATAGGGATATTTGTAATAGCTATGTTCACCACTACCTGATAATGGGTATCTCCAGTAGTGCATTATCAAAGACATGGCTGTGGAAACACAACCAACATAAACACGACCACCAGGTCCAGCTTCATCTTCAGGACACATTCTGTTGTATGGATTATCTTGGTTCCATAAAGCAGTTAAAAGAGGGTCAATATCTCTTCCTCCTCTGGTGTTGAGTGTTTGAGGATTTGATGTGCTGTAATAGCTCCATTGAGAGAGGAGTTCATTGTCTGCTTCAATATTATTTTCCCTTACAAAATCAATTTGGTCTACATAATCCTGCATCCAACTGTCGAATGCTCCAAAATCATGATTTATCTTGGGAAAGTTATCTGAAAAATTATAACCAATAATAGGGGTCATAGCATCATTTGCAGCAACAATAACCCAACCATTTTCAAGGTTTATCACATAATATGCATTTTCTGCAAGGTAAGATTCTTTGATGTTTAGGTCATAATAGTCAACAGCATTGTCATATTGATTTGATTTTTCAAAAAAGAAATTAATGGCAATCTGTTCGGCTTTTGATAGGCTGATATCTTTAGCGATTATACTTGCTGAAACAGCGAAGAATAATGCAAAGGTTAGTAGAGTTTTTGATTTCATACAAGTTAGTTTGTTTAAAAATTAATGCACAAATATACTTATTTTTAAATTTTTATAAAACTTTATTTATAAAGTATATTATTTTAACAATAATATGACACCAGATAGTTTCACAAGGTTGTATGCATTTTAACTTTTTTTACCCACTTTAATATCCCAGATGAGGCTTTTGGATAATAATCCTTTTTAATTGATTACATATATTTGTACACGCAATATTTAATAAATATTATCTAAACGCTATATTTTGGAATAAACAAATACATCGATGAAGTTTTTAATAGAGAACATAAAAGAGTTGATTCAGGTTGAGGACAATCCTGTAAAATATGTTTCAGGGCATGATATGCGAAACATTAAGACAATTAGAAATGCCTTTGTGTTTGTTAAGGATGGCATTATTGAGGATTTTGGGAGTATGGATTCAGAAAGGCTATCTGAATTAAAATCAACAACATCGAAAATGGATATAATCGATTCTACAGGGAAAATGGTGTTACCTACTTTTGTAGATTCTCATACTCATTTGGTTTTTCCAGCCTCAAGGGAGATTGAGTATATTGATAAGATAAAAGGGTTGTCCTATGAGGAAATTGCCGAAAGAGGGGGTGGTATATTAAATAGTGCTAGACTTATGCAGGAAGCCTCAGAGGAGGAACTTATTGACAGTGCCATGGAGAGATTAGATGAAATAATTAGCTATGGTACCGGTGCAGTAGAAATAAAAAGTGGCTACGGATTAACATTGGACTCGGAGATAAAAATGCTGAGAGTGATAAAACAGCTCAAGGAAAAATCTCCTTTAACAATAAAGGCTACTTTCTTAGGCGCCCATTCAATACCAATGGAATATAGAGGCAATCAAGAAAAGTATGTTGATATGGTGATAAATGAAATGTTACCTATTGTAGCAGAACAAAATCTTGCCGATTATATAGATGTTTTTTGTGATAAGGGCTTCTTCACGGTGAAGGATACCGAACGAATTCTGGAAGCAGGAGTAAGATATGGTATAAGGGGTAAAATTCATGCCAATGAATTGGATTATTCGGGAGGAATACAAGCGGGAGTAAAGCATGGGGCTCTAAGTGTAGATCACCTTGAATTTACTGGTGATGATGAGATAAAAGCATTGATAAATTCCGATACAATGCCAACGGTTTTACCCGGTGCTGCCTTTTTTCTGGGTATGAAGTATGCCCCTGTTAGGGAGATGATGGATGCTGGACTTCCCATTGCTCTTGCAACGGATTTTAATCCTGGTTCTTCACCATCGGGTAATATGCAACTGATAATATCCATGGCTAGCATATTATACAAAATGTTACCAGAGGAGGCCATTAATGCAGCTACAATTAATTCTGCTTATGCAATGGGAGTTAGTGACCAACTAGGAAGTATTGCGATTGGAAAAAAAGCTAACCTTATAATCACAAAAGAGATACCCACGGTTGAATACCTACCATATTATTATGGAACAAATAAGGTTGAAACTGTTATATTAAATGGACATATTGTTACCGTGAATTCCTAAACAGGTATTTAATCTATAAAAACAATATCACCAGGTATGATTCCAACCTCAAATTTTGAAATTATTTTTCCATTTATATTATACCTGTATACGTCTCCATTTCGGTTGTAGTCTCGGGCATCACCCAAATAAATATCTCCATTTGTGTTTACAGACATACAGTAGAATGTTTTTTCGTTGGATTCTATCAATGGTGTTTGAGGTAGATGTGAGTCGTTTACAGACATTGTATACACTCCATCGTCTAAGAAATATAAAGAATCACCTTCATAATTAATACAAAGGTTGGTCGGGTTTGAATTTATATCGTTAAAAAGTAGTGTTTCTTCTGATTTCTTATTTGAAGTATTTATTTTCCATAAACTTGGTCTTTCCTCGTTCATATATCCACCGCTACAAAGTACCCATAAATAGTTGTTATTGTCTATTACCATTGCCCCGGGCTCTATACCAACAATTATTGAGTCAATCACCTCATTCGTTCCGGGATTAATCACCATAATAGTGTTATTGGATGTAGTCTGATTATATGCCGACCAATTTGCTGTGTATACTATGCCATTATGCATAATTATATTCTCAGTGGTTTTTCCCACATATATGGATCCTTCTATTTCAAAGGTTTTAAGGTTAATTACAATAATTTCATGAGACATAAAATCGGTTACATATGCTTTTGTTTCATTTATTGGAAGTATATATCGTGGAGATATTAAACCATTGATTTTATTTTGAAATTGCGCATCTTCAACTTTTATTGAATATAATATGCCAGAATTATTAACTGTTATTAATGCAATTTCGTTATGCAGGCAAATACTCTGAGCAACATCGCCAAGTGGCACATTATTTATTTTGTGAAATACATTATTATCAACCATGTCTGTTTCTGGATTGTAATAGGAAAGAGATGAGTTTGCTGACGAATAATTACCTTCATTTAGTATGAAGACTCCACCAGAGTCAAATGAATTTTCAGATGTGTCTGAGTGGTTTTCCTTTTCGCATGCTAAAATTGACATTAACAAACTTACCACTATGATTATCCTAGTCTTTTTCATTATATTTTTAATCCTACACATAATTCGAAATTACGTCGAGGCATAGCTCGCCAAAGTATTGATTGATAATCCTTATTGAAGATGTTATAAACTCTAATTTTTACATCAAAGATTGCTTTGTTTAAAGTACCTCTTTTTCCAAGGGATATGTTATGAAGAGTGTAGGCAGGCAACTCAGCTGAGTAATTCTTATTTTCACTCATGCAAGTGCTTCTTTTTCCTGTTAAATGTATTCCCCAATTAAAATAATATCCTTTAAATCCAATTCTAGCGAATGAATTGAATGTATTCAAAGGCACATACATTAGTTGCGTACTCCCCGAAATATCGTCTTTTGTTGCTTTGGTGTATGCATATTCAATAAGCAAATTGTATTGTATGTTATTCACAGTTCCTGAGGCTTTAAATGATAGTTCTAAACCTTTTGAAATAACATTGTCGATATTGGATGGCGTCCAATACCTATAATCACCAGGTTGCCACATAATCCAATTGCTAACATTTGCATAGTATAAGGTATTACGTAATGTTAGTTTATGATTGCCTTTGATAACTTTAACATATTCCATGCTAAATTCGCTCTCGATACTTTGTTCCGGATTCAAGGAATCATTTCCTCCAGGATACCAATACATATCATTTAGTGAGGGTAGATTATAATTTCTAGAAATATTCACTCTAAAAAACAAATCACTATTATCCAATGGCTTAAAGCTGATACCAATCATTGGCATGATAGGGTTTACCTTTCCATCTACAACCTCTACTCTTACAAGAACTTCTGACCTAAATTTTGCGCTTAATGTTGATTCAATCCCCAATAATCCACTTGCAATATTTCTAATCTTTAAATCATAATAATTATTACTGTTAACAATCTGGTTGATATATTTTAAGCTACCTTTTAGTTGTAGACTTGAGCTAATGGATGTTTTTATATCTGCTGAAAGTGATAGGCTTTGAACATTATTTTTTGAGTCAATTGTAGAAATAGGGCTTCCAATGGTATCTGTGGTTTGCAGAAAATAGTTCATGTCCTCATAAAAATATGCAACTTTTCCACTTAGATGAGTGGCCCCAGAATTTAGATCCCAGCTGGCTATCGATCTAGAGAAGAAACCTTTCTGCCATTCATTTTGTTGACCACCTTTCTCTATGTTGGTCATAATTGCTGGTATATCTCTATTATTCCACTGGTTCCAAGTAATTAGACTTATGGTTTGGTTTTGGTTGATACGATAGTCTAATTGTTGTGTAAATCCACGATTTTTGAAATCAGCATTTCCCTGTTTCATTGTTTTACCGTAGGGTAAAATTGCATTGTTATAATAGGTAAAATCGTTAAGTGAAGACTGTTGGATAATATGAGTTTTGGAGCCAAGTTTATTTGTTGATATTCTCAATTCTGCAGCTGTCATAAATGTATTAAAGCTACCTATGGATTGAGAAATAGAAACCTGGTTTTCTGTGTCTAGATTGCAAGAGGTATTTAAATTTATACTACCCCCAAGAGCACCCCCAATTTCAGACAACGAACTTCCACCATAACTAAGTTCTATATCATCAAAAATTGAGATGGGAATTGTAGAAAAATCTGTCTGACCAAGCATTGGTGAGTTAATATCAAAACCTTCCCAAACTACCTTTGTGTGACGTGAGCCTGTACCTCTGAAAGATACAGTTGATACTGACCCACGTCCATATGATTTTACAAACACTGGAGTGTAAAGAGCTAGTAATTCACCGACGCTTTGCAGGTTTATATCATTTCTATAGATTGAATCAATGGATGTAATATTTAAAGGTAACCCAAGATCTTTATTGTTTGAAACTATTTCAAATTCAGATAGTTGAATGGTGTCATAAACAGGTTGGCAGTAAATACTGATGTTTATCAGAATACTTATAATTGCTAATATGTATTTCTTGTTTAGCCTCACCAAATTGTTTTTATGACCCTACCTTTGCTTATCTTATTGAAATATTTTACTTCAATGATGTAATATCCCCTAGCTAAATCTGAGATATCAATTGTTAGCCCGGAACCGGATGGGATGGTTTTAGATAATTGCCCTTGAATATTTATGAAGTTTATATAATCATAATTTGCCTCTATGTTGAGATGTAAGATGTTAGTGGCAGGATTGGGATAAGAGATAATGTTATCTACCTCAATGAATTCATCTAAATTAGTTGTATTCATAATGTTATTAATAACTCCAATTGCATCAAGGTCAAATCCAGATGATTCAAACGGTGTGGGCCATGGATCATTAATTATGTTGCCATGCGAGTCATGATTTAAATAGTTTGGATTTAGACTCCCTACAACATCAACTATTTTAATTTTAGTGATGCTATTAATATTTAAATTGACTTCGTATTCCAAATCACTTAAATCAAAAGGAACACCAAAACCCATTCTGTACTTACCTGCGAGATTATCGATTTTAATTGCATTGACCTCCCCAAACGCTCCAACTTGAGTTGAATCCTGGGTTAATGATGTGGAAGGAAATCGGTAAAAATCAATTCCATTTGAGCTAACTTCCACAAAAGCTAACTCAAGGAAACTATCAGAAAAAGAATTCTCAAAAACAGCGAAATCCCATCCATCTCCGTTAGCTAATGGAGTGCTAAAGCTTAATATGGCTATCCCATTGTCACCAAGGCTAACAACATTGTTGTCAGCCTTTCCAATTCCACTTGATTCATCACCATGGCTAGCTAATCCATATGACAGGTTTGAAATATCAACAGGTCCTCTTTCCAATATGCAATCTGATGCCCAATCAATAAAAATGCTACTATCTGCATTTATTGCAGTTGACCCATCTTTATATGCGGGTGGAGCAAACTGAGCTATTATGTTAATAGTAAATGAAAGTAACATAAATAGAGTAACTGTTAAATATTTAAATCTTATCTTCATATAATTTAGCTTGCTGTGTAAACTATTGCTTGATAAACTTAGATGAACTAACCCCAACATTGTTGGTTAATCGTAATGTATATATTCCAGAGTTAAATGATGAAATATCAATTGAGATTAAATTTCTGTAGTTTGACCCTGAGTTTTCATAAATAATACGTCCCAAATTATCAACTACAATTACCGATTTAACATCATCAATTTGTGTTTGCACATTAATTTTAGAAGAAGCAGGATTAGGATATATGTTGGTTAAATATAATTCTGCTTCATTAATGTTTGAATTATCCCTGTAGTCTAATGCCATTGCATCTGGAGAAATTCCAGCAGTGTAGCTGCCGATCTGAAACCCATTTAAATCAAAAATTGTTCCTTCTCCCATTGAAGAATAATCAGTAGTTGAGACGTAAAACTGGTTGTTTAAGGTGTCCAGTTTTGCACATGATATTGTAAGTGGAGGCTGATCTATAACGGATTCATCCACTATCGTCATGGTTTCCATATCAATTGAACCAATACCATTATTCATAACAGTGTAAATCATATTATTTTTTATGCCCACTAATGAGCCTATTGTTGCAGGTATCATATAAGAATTGCTTGTACTACCATATTGGTCAATAACGGAAATGTGTCCGGTTGTTCCTCCCCATGGTGATGCATTTACTGACACTACCTGATTGTCATGAACAAACAAGTCCTTGATGCCCTTACCAAGTGAATCAAGGTTAACTTCTTGAATAAATGATAAATCTTGAATATCTATTATGGCAATTTTACCCACGGTACCTGCCCATCCTCCATTCACTGCTGCGTATATAAAATTATCAATGGAAGTGAGCCCTGCAGACTCTCCTGACACTTCTGATATTGAAGATATGAGATCCAAGTTGTCAGCATCATATATTTTTATAAAATTGTCAATTTCAGGGTATTGAAATGATGCCACTAATTTATCATTTGCGACGTGTAATTTGTTGACACCTATGGCGCCTGTTATGGATAGTCTTTCATAGCTATCAATATCATATTTAGCAATTGAATCTTGAGCCGCAATAAAGGCATAATTATCAACTATAATTATATCTTGAATACTCTGAGTAAGTATGGATCCAAAAGTGCTTGTAATATCACTGTCAGTGTCATAGGATGAAATTGTAACATGATTATCAAGATCACCAAAAACTCCACCAGATCCAATCAAAACTTGATTAAGATACCAGTTTTGGGCATTAATGTTGGTTGATATGAAGAATATCAACACAAGTTTAAGAATGTAATTTATTTTCATAATAAAAGTTTTAAGGTTTAATTAATTACCTCAAAACTTACAGGAAACTCATATTGTATAGTAAGAACAACACTCTACTTTTATCCCGAAAGCTTTGAATATACTAATCATGGCAGGTCTTCTGACTCAACTCACTTTCGAGGCCTTCCCATTAGAATATACTAACAGTGACCGGGTTTCAAAAGCTATTAAGAGTTTCACAGCAGCGGGAACTGTACAGGATTTACACCTATTTCCCCATTAAGTCATCCATCAGGTCAGATGGAATTGACACCCTGATTAGTGGCAAAAATAATCAATTTTAGAAATCATATTTTCATATCTGCTTAGAACATTATTAACAATGTAATTAACAATATCTGTTTAGTGTAATATTAAAAAATATCTCTTAATAATTATTTAATTCATATATCAATGGTAGTCAAATAGTGAGAGATAATAAATGCGGGTTGCTGCTGAATTTTTCATTAAACTTAAAAGTCCTTTTATGAACATTTTTTGATTTGTTAGTTAAATATGTATATTTGACCGAAGATAATTTAACTAATGTTTGACCATGAAGTCTCTAATTAAAGTTGCAACGATTCTATTGTTTTTCTCATTTGCAATGTCAAGCAGCTCTTGCTCTAAAAAAAGTCGTGGCTTTAATTATTCAGCTGATCCTAAGAGGGGTGCTACATCCTATGATCCCGTTTCATCAAAGCATCAACCTGTTAGAAAAAAATATATTGTTAGTGGAAAACGCAAAACAATTCTTGGGCACGAGAAACCTTTAAAATAAAATTGCTATCATTTTGCTAGTAAATTACTGGCATAATCTTAATTACCAAAACTCTCCTCTTGTTTCTTGTAATTCTTCATTTGCTTGGTGGGTTCAATTATTGAATAAGATTTCCATAGTTTGTCATCAAATTGATCAACATAAATTATTTCCATAAATTCATCTTGTTCAAATGCTGAATAACTTTCTTGACCTATTAACTCATTATCTAATATTAATAACTCAACAGACTCTTCATTGTTTACGAATAAGTCCATTCCTATTTTAATTTCATTTACTTTTTTGTCAAAAAGAAACCTCTCTCTTTTTTTGAGTAGTGAAAAACTCCTTTCTATGCTTGCTACCGAACCTTTTCTGTTGGAAAAATATTTTAAGAAATAAGTTGAATCTATTTTTTCGAAATAGATAGACCCGCTAAACTGAGTTTCCGTATAACCTATTCCAAATAATTGAATATCTCTTCCAAGCTGTTCAGGAGCATACTCATAATCGGCTCTTATTAACGCATAAGTATTTGTTGAAATATACAGTCTGCCAATATACATACCATCATCTTTTGGTGTAAAGTCGATTATGTATACGTCTTCTTGATTTACACTTGTGCCACCAACCAGTTCATATCTATATTTACTTGTTTTATGCAGAAATTCCCATTGTTTAGTATTCTCAAATGAACTAAACTTTAGATAATAGGAAAGCCTATAGTTGAAATATTTAAGTTTTCTATAATTATCAGATATAGAGTCTGCAATTGTATCATTAACTGAATTATCTTCCAGATCTACCTTTGTGCTCAGTATTCCGGTTTTGATTTTCCAGTACTCATCTTCCTTTGTATTCTCAAACATTTGAATAAATATAGATTCTAACCGATCTATCTCATCTATGTCATCTTCCTTCAGGGACACTGTTTTTATGGGTTCAATTTTAATCATAGATGAGTCATTCTGGATATGTGTGAAATAGATATTCCCCAGAAAATCAGTATATGATGTTGAATATTTTGGAATTTTTTCTTCTATTAACTCAACCATATCATCATCGATATCTGGTATTGAACTCTTTTTATAATTGAGATCTATCTTGTCAATATTCATGTCATAACGATCTCTTAAAAAAGCCATTTTTTTACTTGTGATCTCGGGGTAATTCACATCTTTGTTTTCAAGTACCTTTTTTACTATTTCTTTTGGATTTGGAGGGCTACTAAAAATTAATAATTCACTTAGGTTGATTATTTTTTCTTGTAAACCAACATAGTTATTACTATCAATATTTTTAATGCAAATATTTTTAGTGATATATCCAATATACTGGAACCTTAATGTGTCTGTTTCATCAACAAATTCCTTGTTAATAGAGAATTGACCTTTTTCATTGCTTACAACACCTATATTCTTTGTTTTGACGAAGATATTAGCATATGGTAGAGGGTTGCCAGTTTCAATATCAATTATAACTCCATTAATATACTCAGGTGTTTGATTACCCTCATATGGTATATTATTGTTTGTTTGGCTCACCATATACTTTGAGAGAAATATTATGGCTAATATAATTGTGAGATATTTCCAGATCATATTCAATTAATTTATGAGCTAAACTATACTAAGAATTGATAAAACCATAATAATTAACAAAATTTAAAAATATTTATTTTGATTATTAAATCTCTACAATCTTTCTTGACACACAATTTATCTTATTCTTATTTCCTATTTTTGCACTTCCGTTAAATGTATAATTGAAACAGATATGAAGCAACTTATTGAATGTGTTCCTAACTTTAGTGAAGGTCGTGATATGGCCATCATAAAACAGATTACTGACGAGATAGAGAGAGTAGAAGGAGTTAAGTTATTGGATGTTGATCCAGGTGCTGCAACTAACCGAACAGTAGTAACAATGGTTGGAACACCTGACGAGGTCTTGCAAGCGGCATTTGCTGCAGTAAAAAAAGCTTCTGAGTTAATTGACATGAGTAATCAAAAAGGGGAACATCCCAGATTTGGAGCAACGGATGTTTGTCCTTTGGTTCCCATTTCAAACATTACGATGGAAGAAACAGTGGAGTATGCAAGAAAACTTGGAGATAAGATTGGTAAGGAGCTTCTTATACCAATATATTGTTATGAGAATGCAGCCTTTGAAACAAAGCGTCAAAATTTAGCAAATTGTCGCTCTGGAGAGTATGAAGGCCTTAAAGAAAAGCTTTCTAACCCAGAATGGAAACCAGATTTTGGCCCTGACCACTACAATGAGAGTATAAAGCGAACTGGTGTAACAGCAGTTGGTGCAAGAGATTTTCTGGTTGCGTTTAATGTTAACCTTAATACAACATCAACAAGACGTGCTAACGCGATAGCATTTGATGTTAGAGAGAGAGGTAGAGTAAAGCGAGATGGTAATCCGTTAACAGGTAAAATAGTTAATGATAAACAAGGGAAACCTATTATGATACCAGGCTCTTTAAAGGAAGTAAAGGCAATAGGTTGGTTTATTGATGAGTATGATGTAGCTCAGATTTCAATGAATTTAACTAATATTAGTATAACTCCTGTTCATATAGCATACGACGAGGTATGGAAAAAAGCTGAAGCAAGGGGTATCCGTGTTACAGGTTCAGAACTTGTTGGTCTTGTTCCTCTTGAAGCAATGCTCGAGGCAGGTAGATATTTTTTGAGAAAACAAAAGCGCTCGGTTGGTGTTGATAATAATGAATTGGTCAGAATAGCAATTAAATCAATGGGGCTTGATGATCTAAGCGAGTTCAATCCCAAAGAAAAAATAATTGAGTTTATGCTAGATGATAATGGAACCCATAAGCTAGTTGACATGAGCCTAACAGATTTTGCAAATGAAACTGCAAGTGAATCTCCTGCTCCTGGAGGAGGATCCATATCTGCATATGTTGGTGCTCTTGGCGTATCATTGGGAACAATGGTAGCTAACCTAAGCTCGCATAAACGTGGTTGGGATGCTAGATGGGAAGAGTTCTCCGATTGGGCTGTCAAAGGTCAGCAATTCAAGGATATGTTGCTTTATTATGTTGATGAGGATACAAACTCCTTCAATAATATAATGGATGCATTTGGTTTACCAAAGAATACTGAATCAGAGAAAGAGATAAGAATCAATGCCATTGAGACTGCTTCAAAATATGCCATGGAGATTCCTTTTAAGGTAATGGAAACATCTCTGCAGTCCATGGAGGTTATGAAAGCTATGGCAGATATAGGAAATCCTAATTCTGTATCAGACGCTGGAGTTGGCGCACTTTGTGCATTAACAGCTATTGAGGGAGCTTATTTAAATGTTAAGATTAATGCTTCAGGTATTAATGATAAAACATTTACTGATGACCTACTAAACAGAGGTCTGAAAGTTGCCGAAACAGCAAAAATATTAAGAGATGATATAATAGAGATGGTGGATAATAAGATATCCACGCTATAAACTTTATGTAAACTCATTTAATGGATACATTCACAACAATATTACTATACTTTACATCTTTCTTTACACTGATGAATCCCATGGGGATAATGCCAGTTTTTCTCAGTATGACATCAGAATTATCAAAAAAGGAAAGGAGAAAAACTGCAATTAAAGCAACAGTAACAGCTACGTTAGTATTGTTATTGTTTGCATTCTTGGGAGAATATTTATTTACGTTCTTTGGCATATCTGTATCTGGTTTGCAAGTTGTGGGAGGAGTATTATTTTTTATAATGGGTTATGATATGTTAAATGCACGATTAAGTCCCATCAAAATAACAGCTGAGGAAGTTGATAAATATGTTGATGATATTTCCATTACTCCCCTTGGTATTCCTATGATAGCAGGTCCTGGTGCAATTACCAATGCAATTATATTAATGGGTGAAAGTAAGAGTATTACGGACTCTACATTGGTTCTTGGTTCAATCTTATTAGTATCGATTGTTTTAATGCTAGTATTAATTGGTGCTGTTGGCATTACCAAATTATTGGGCGAGAAAGGAAATAAAATAATGATGAAGCTAATGGGACTTATAGTTATGGTAATAGCTGTGGAGTTCTTTTTTGCAGGCATAAAGCCTTATCTTCAAGCCATTATGAATATATAAAATTATTCATTTTTAGTTTGGATGTTATAAATATTGTTGGTATTTTTGCGCACCGAATTTTAAAGCGAGAATAGAAATGGCCAAAAAGAATAAGGACGCAAGAATACAAGTAATACTTGAGTGTACAGAGCATAAGGAAAGTGGAATGCCTGGTACATCAAGGTATATTACTATGAAAAATAAGAAAAATACACCCGAACGACTCGAGTTGAAAAAATACAATCCGATTCTTAAGAAAATGACTGTTCACAGAGAAATTAAATAACGTATACCATGGCTAAGAAAGTTGTTGCATCATTACAATCCTCAGGAAAGGATTTTGCTAAAGTGATAAAAATGAGTAAATCAGCTAAGTCTGGTGCTTACACATTTAGAGAAGATATTATTCCTACCGATAAGGTTAAAGGATATTTTGGTAATAATTAGTTTGTTTTAGATTTACCAATTTTACTGAAAAGGCTTTTTCCTGCAGTGTAGGAGGGAGCCTTTTGTTGTTTCCTCTAATTTTAATTTATCTTATTTTTGGAGCATAATAAAACATATTATTAATGGGTATTTTCAACATTTTTTCCAAAAAACAACAAAAAGTCGAACTTGACAAGGGACTTGAAAAGACCCGTACTAATGTTTTTAATAAGCTTTCAAAGGCTGTTATTGGTAAATCTAAGATTGATGATGAGGTATTAGATAACCTTGAGGAGGCACTGGTTATGTCTGATGTAGGTGTTAATACAACCTTAAAAATCATACAACGAATAGAAGAAAGAGTTGCCAAAGACAAATACCTTGGAATTGATGAGTTGAATGAACTGCTCAGGGATGAAATAGAGAACCTACTTTTAGAAAATAATACTGGCGATGGCTCAGATTTTGACCTTCCAAAAGATTCTAAACCTTATGTAATATTGGTTGTTGGTGTAAATGGAGTAGGAAAAACAACAACCATAGGTAAGCTAGCATATAACTTTAAGTCTGCCGGAAAGAATGTTCTTTTGGGAGCAGCAGATACTTTTCGTGCAGCTGCTGTGGATCAATTAAAAATTTGGGCAGAACGGGTTGATGTTCCAATTGTTAGCCAGGGAATGGGAGCCGATCCAGCATCAGTAGCTTTTGACACATTAAAATCAGCATTATCTCAAGATACAGATGTTGTAATAATTGATACTGCTGGACGATTGCACAACAAGGTTAACCTGATGAATGAGTTGAGTAAAACCAGTCGTGTTATGCAAAAGATTATTCCTGATGCACCACATGAAATTCTCTTAGTTTTGGATGCTTCAACAGGTCAAAATGCCATTGAGCAAGCTCGCCAGTTCATTTCTGCTACTGAGGTGAATGCAATTGCCCTAACAAAACTTGATGGAACAGCAAAGGGAGGTGTTGTTATTGGGATCTCTGATCAATTTAAGATTCCAGTTAAGTACATTGGAGTAGGCGAAAAAATGGAAGATCTTCAAGTTTTTAACCGCAAAGAGTTTGTTGCGAGCTTATTTTCTTAAGATATATATATTTATATTATAGAGCGTTCATTTAATGGAAATGCATTTTATATTACGATTTAAGTTTGTGCACATTAATTTGCACTATTTTTTTAAAGATTTTATATGAAACAAAAAATAAATATTGTAACTCTTGGCTGCTCAAAAAACCTTGTGGACTCAGAAGTTATGATGGGGCAATTACAAAACAATTATAAAATTCTACATGATTCCAATGAAGATGCTGATGTGGTTGTAATCAACACATGTGGTTTTATCCATGATGCTAAAGAAGAATCCATAGATACAATTTTAAGAGCTGTTAAAGCGAAGCAAGAGGGAACAACAAAGAAAGTAATTGTAACAGGATGTTTATCAGAGAGGTATAAACAGGAATTGAAAAATGAAATTGAAGATGTGGATGGTTTTTTTGGAGTTAACGAACTTCCAGAGATATTAAATGAATTAGATACTGATTATAAGAAAGATCTTATTGGTGAAAGATTGCTTACTACCCCAGCACATTTTGCTTACGTTAAAATTTCTGAAGGTTGCAATCGTAATTGCTCCTTCTGTGCAATTCCTCTCATACGAGGAAAACACGTTTCGAAATCAAAAGAGGAAGTTGTTCATGAGGTAGAGTTATTAGCTGCAAAGGGTGTAAAAGAGATTATATTAATAGCTCAGGATTTAACATGGTACGGAATTGATTTATATGGTAAACGAGAGTTGCCAGATCTTTTAAACAGAATGGCACAGGTTGAAGGAATTGAATGGATTAGGCTCCATTACACTTATCCGGCAAACTTCCCCAAGGGCCTGTTAAAAGTAATAAGGGATAATCCCAAGGTTTGCAAATATATGGATATGCCTCTTCAGCATATAAACAGTAGGATTCTAAGGTCCATGAAGCGTGGTCTTGGAGGTCAGAAAACCGAGGAGTTGATATCACGAGTTAAGGAGGAGGTTCCAGGTATTATACTTAGATCAACACTTATAGTTGGGTATCCTGGAGAGACTGAAGAAGAATTTAATGAATTATTTGACTTTGTAAAAAGATCTCAGTTTGATAGACTTGGTGTATTTACTTACTCACCGGAAGAAAATACCCATGCACACACTTTAATTGATAATGTGCCGGAGGATGTTAAAGATGAGCGTAGAGATAGGATAATGATGCTTCAGCAGGAAATTTCATTTAATTTGAATAAACAATTTGTTGGAAAAGAAATTAGAGTTCTAATTGATAGAAAAGAGGGAGATAATTATATTGGTAGAACAGAGTTCGACTCCCCAGAAGTCGATAATGAAGTTATTGTCACATCAAATGATGGTAACATAAATATTGGAGAATTTTATAACGTAAAAGTTACCGGTTCTGATTTCTTTGATTTAATAGCAGAGTATAATTAATAGCATATAATTTGTTTCTGAAGACTCCTTCTTTTACGATATTGGATATTCAATAATAAGTTTGTCTTCTAGACCTCCGGAAACAACTATTTTTAACCTAATTTCACAATCGTACTATCTTTAATAAACTGATAAATAGATATATATGATTTATGGCATGTATATTGAAATACCTAAAGTAATAGAATATATATTTCTATAAAGTTTTGGTTTTGGTTGATTCAGGTCGGGAATTTTTTTCCGGCCTGTTCTTTTTTATGGCCTCCTAAAGTTATCAATTAGTACAACTATTAGCTGGTAAACAAACAGTAATCCATAGGTAATCTAGAGAGTATCTTTCCATTGAAATATTTTTGATTGTGGTTCTAAAATGCGAATAATAATTATCGAACTATAGCAATTCAATTACTACCTTTTACGCACATGATTGATACTTTATTGGGTTATTAAAATACCTTTGCAATAATTCAGTTTATGTTATGATGAAAAAAATTCTCACTCTTTTAATACTAAATTGTTTTTTAGTTTCATATTCTATTTCCCAAGAATCAAATGTTTCAGAGGATAGTATATCTGAAGGTCCATTTTATGCCAAGGTGGGTAAATTATACGTTAAGGGTAATTTTATAAATGGGCTAAAGGATGGAAATTGGATAACTTATTTTAATTCAGGACAAATACATATTATTGAAAATTATTCTCATGGATTAAAGAATGGTCTTTATATTAAATTGAGTAAGAGAGGGTATATAGAGGAGCAAGCAGAATACTCAAATGACATACTTAATGGTAAAAAAATAATATTTAAAGTTGGTGGTAAACTTAAGTTGAGTGAAGAGTATATCAATGGTATACTCAGTGGCAAGAAAGTTGTATTCTATGACCGAGGCCTAATTCAAGAAGAAAGTAACTATCTACATGGAGAGAAAAATGGTAATTCTAAATGGTATAATACAGAAGGTGTATTGATAGCAGATTACAACTATAAGAATGGACAGTTTGATGGCCTGCAATATACATTTCATTCCAACGATAGTATTAGAAGTGAGAGTTATTATGAGGATGGTGTTAGCATTGGTATCTCCAAAGAATTCTATAGTAATGGAAATTTAAAACTTAAAGGTTCATTTAAAAATGGAGAGAGAACAGGAAAATGGTATTATTATGATGAAACTGGTACGCTCAATGAAACCATTAAGTATAAGAAAGGTGAGGTGGTAAAATGAAAAAGATATTAAATCCTTATCCAAAATATCCTGGGTATAATTGCTATGCATGTTCACCTAATAATGAATATGGTTTGCGTATGGAGTTCTTTGAGGATGGAGATGATATAATATGTGAGTGGAAGCCAATAAATTATATGCAGGGATATCATAATATGCTTCATGGAGGAATTCAGGCTACTCTCATAGATGAGATTGCTTCTTGGTATGTACAAATCAAATTTAAAACAGCTGGCGTAACATCAACTATGAATGTAAAGTATATAAAACCAGTTTCTATGCTTAACGATAAAATTACCCTAAAAGCCTTTTTGAAGAAGAAAAGAAGGAATCTAATTGATATGGAAGTAGAGCTGAGAAATGCTAATGATGAACTATGCGCCAAAGGTGAGGTTACCTATTTTACTTTTTCGCAAGAAGTTGCTAGAAGAGACTTCAGCTATCCAGATTACATTGAGTTTTCTCAAAAAAAATAATATCTAACTTATATTTAGTCTTTCTATCATATCATTATTTGGATATCATTCCAAATAGAAATCCGTATTTTTGCCAAAAAATTTAACTCAAATAGAATGAACAATAAAGTTAATGTTTCTTGGTCTGGTGAAATGGCATTTGAAGCTGAAGTTAATGACTTTAAAATAAAGTTGGATGCTGATGAGAAAGTTGGTGGTAAGAATACAGGACCTCGCCCCAAAGCTCTGTCGCTTGTTTCATTAGGTGGCTGCACGGGTATGGATGTAGTGTCTATTTTAGCTAAAATGCGAATAGTGCCAGATACTTTTGATGTGGAAGTAACAGGTGAACTCACCGAGGAGCACCCTAAATATTATGATAAGATTCATTTGGTGTATTCTTTTAAGGGCAAAGATTTGCCTTATTCTAAGTTAGAAAAAGCAATTAATCTATCCCAGGAAAGGTATTGTGGTGTTAACGCAATGCTTGGTAAGGCCGCTGAAGTAACATATGAGATAAGAGTGGAAGAGTAGCTATTTTTTCTTTTTTTTCTTTTTCTTTTTCGAGATCATTTCCTCATTTTCCCTTATTAATGTTTTCCAATCTGAGTGAGACTCGTTTGATATTTCAAGGGTTTCTAAATAATCAGATTTACTTATATCAAGAGTACCAATGGGTTTTTCTAGGTAATTTTCGATGTCTTCCAGAAGGGTCTTTTCTCCTTTGCTGCAAAATGAAACAGCTTGTCCTTTTTCTGAACCTCTTCCAGTTCTTCCAACCCGATGAACATAGTTTTCGACCTGTTCAGGCATATCGTAGTTTATTACATAATCAACACCCGGAATATCAATGCCTCTTGAGCTAACATCTGTAGCTATCAATACATTGGTTATGCCAGTCTTGAATTTATTTAGAACTTCAATTCGATCACTTTGTTCTTTTTCACCATGTATTGTTTCACTTTTTATTCCAACTCTATTAAGAGCTTTCATAACTCGTTCAGCACGCACTTTAGTTCTTACAAATGTAAGCACTTTTGAATCTGGATAATTATTTATAACCCTTTCGAGAAAAAACCTTTTATCATCCATTTCAATAAATGCAACAGAGTGTTCTATGTTTTTAGCAACTGGATTTTTTGGGGAGATTTGAATTCTAATTGGATTACTAACTAAAGAATAAGCAAGCTTCTTTATGGACTTATTTATTGTAGCTGAAAAGAAGAGTGTTTGATGCTGTTTAGGGATATGCCTCTGTATGTCCCTAATATCTTTTATGAATCCAAGATCCAACATATGGTCAGCTTCATCTAATATTAAAACCTTTAGGTACGTAAGGTCAATATATTTTTGATTTATTAGATCAAACATTCGTCCAGGTGTTGCAACTAGAACGTCAGTGCCATCTTTGAGGTTATTTATTTGGGGATCCTGCTCTACGCCTCCATATACAGCATTAGTAGTTACTTTGGTGTTGTTCCCAATTACCTCAAATGCATCTGTTATTTGTATGGCTAATTCACGGGTTGGTACTAAAACTAGAGCTTGAATTCCCTTTGCAGATCCACTTGACTTTTGTTGATCAATTAAATGAATTATTGGTATAGCAAATGCTGCTGTTTTACCAGTGCCTGTTTGTGCTATTGCAAGCACATCTTCACCCCTCAAAATAGGAGGTATTGCTTTGTATTGTATGTCAGTGGGTTTTTTAAACCCTAGATCTTTTATATTCTTTTTTATATCCTCAGATATTCTATAGTCTTCAAATTTCATTTCAATCAATAAGGTTTAAAAACTCAGAAATATTAGAATATACAAGTTTTCTTGCTTCTTCATTACTTAGTACCAGATCATGAATACCATTTTGTATTTCTGCGGTGTTAACTTTTTTCCCCAACACTTTTGAATATTGTTTTATGTGGTCAACATTTAAAACTGCATCAGCAGAGTGCATATTTTTATTGTATCTCCCAGGTTTGACACTTTTGGATGAGTACATCACCAAAATAGGCACATTAATATCAAGCCCGCTTTGCAAACTTCTATGACCATAAAATATTGCTGAAATCCATCCAAAATTTATACTAAATCCTCCTATGGGTTTTTTGTCGAGATCAAATTCCCATATTCCATGGTAATCTTTGTGTATACTGCTTGCATATCCTTCTTTCAAGCCTTCTGGAGATTGTAATTTTGGAAACTTTCGTCCCAATTTTGCTACAATTGGTAATATTATCTTTCTGAACCATGGAGGGTTGTTGAATTCAAAAAAAGGACTATTTAAAATTAGCCCTTCAATTTTGTTGCCATCCTTATGGTAATCAGCATATAGTGTACTAATCAGTCCTCCTGTGCTATGACCAATCATTACTATTTTATCATTTTTATCTCTTGACTTTATCAAGTCTATAGATATGTCAATTTCATTGAAATAATCTCGCAAGTCAGATATCATATTTGGTTTCTGATGCTTAAGTAAAGACCTTCCATATTTACGAAGGTCTAGAGCGTAGAAATTCCACCCGTTATCAACTAACCAATCTGCAAAATGATATTGAAAGAAATAATCTACAAATCCGTGAATATAAAGGATTGCTTTTTCAGAACTATTATCGGTAGTTTTTTTTACTAAAGTTGCTTCTACCGTACCTTCATTGTCCTCCGGCAAAAGTATTTTTTCGGTAATAAAACCTTTTATGCGATCTGTTTTCATGAACCTTCAAATTGGTTTGAACAAATGTAGTTAAATTACTTGTTAAGCATATCATTGGTATTAATAACCCGTATTCAAGATTATTGTTTAGAAGGTGTAGTAATCAGCATAAGTTTGAGATCTAACTATATCATCTTGGACCCTTGCATTCCACCTCTTTTGACTTTTTGAATTTAGGCTATGGTCGGTTTCCTTATCATATCTATTTTGATATTTTTGATATTCTTTTTCAAGCTTTGAATACATCCTATTAAGGTTCTTTTGATTTAGTTTATTTAACTTTTTTAATGTCAATATTTCTTTAAACATTTTTCTGCCATATAACTCACATATATCGAAATGCAATTGTTCATGCTGAAGTATTTCTTCTGATCTATCGCTTTCTAAGGATTTAGGGTTCCACCATGAACTGTTACAATAGAACCTCACATATATATGTCCATTTACTTCACCATTTTGAATTGAGATATCATAACCAAATGAACTGGAGGTGATTGCTGCAGTATGAGCTTTATATCCTTTTTGAGTAGCCTTGAAGTCAGATTGGGTTAATTTCCTATCTTCAGTCCAGTTAATCGCAGGACCATCATCAGTTGTTATATAATCGGAGTCAATAATATCTGCCAATTTATATTTATTACCAAAGCCAAATAATATAACTACTGTAAATATTAAGAGGGTTACATCTTTAAATGGATTATTCATAATAAAATAACGTAGGTTATTTTGGATTGTTATTTAAAGGTTATTCCAGCAATAGCATTGGTTTATAATAATTAATCCCCAAACGAGATTAATTATCCGTTTGGGGATTTGAGCCATCCTGATTACTAAATAACTGCTTTTATTTTGATTTATCCGGATATGGTGGAATATCAGGAAGAGGTTTGTAATCCTTGAGTTGTTCTAAGATAATTTCTATGGCTTTGTTAAGCTGCTCATCATTACCCTCATATTCTTGAGCTGGATCATTATCAATAACAATATCAGGGTCTACTCCATAACCCTCTATAACCCAATTTCCATTCTCGTCAAATGGCGCAAATTCAGGTCTTCTAAGGTCACCACCATCTATAAATGGCATCGAACCTCTTATACCAACTACACCACCCCATGATCTAACTCCAACTAGTGTTCCCATTTCTAATTTTTTAAACTGATAAGGAAATAGATCACCATCAGATGCAGAATAGTTGTCTAGTATAAGAACCTTGGGTCCAAGCATCATTTCACGAGGCTTTGTATTTACACTATTATTTCGTGACATTCCATATAAGGCTAATTCACGGTTAAGTCTCTCAATTAGCATTGGAGATACATTTCCACCACCATTACCTCTGTCGTCAATGATAAGTGCTCTTTTATTAAGTTGAGGATAAAAGTGCTTTACAAATTCATTTAATCCGTCTGGACCCATGTCTGGTATGTGAATGTATCCAACTTGCCCATCCGTAGCCAGATTTACCTTTTCGGTATTCTCCATTACCCATGTGTAATAATACAATCCAGATTCATTTGAAGTAGGAGTGATTATTTCATCATGAGCACCATCTACCTCTGGTTTGGAATTAATGGATATAATTACACTTTTTCCAGCTTTATCAATAAGCATGCTGTAGATATCATTGACATTCTTTGTTGATTTTCCATCTATAGCTATTATATAATCCCCTTCACTAACATCAACACCAACTTCCGTTAGAGGTGCACGAGATTTTTTTGTCCAATTCTCACCCACAAGAATCTCGTCTATAACAAAATAACCAGAGTCATCCTTTGATATCTTAGCGCCTAAAAGCCCAAGCTGAATTCTATTTGGTTTTGGCTTATCTCCTCCAGAAACATAAGCATGACCAACACTTAGCTCTCCGATCATTTCACCAATTACATAGTTGAGGTCATTCCTATTGTTAACATATGGTAGAAGAACATCATACTTTTGCTGTATTTCTGGCCAGTCAAGTCCGTGCATATTTGGTGCATAAAAGAAGTCTCTCATTTGACGCCAGGATTCATTGTAAATCTGAGTCCATTCTTGTTTTAGGTTTACCATTACCTTCATGTTAGATAGGTCTATATATTCCGTTGGCTTAACTTTGCTTTTGGGCAGACTAATAACAGCATATTTCCCCTTTACATTAACAAGCATTTTATTGTGGTCAGCAGATATTACATAAGAGCCTATACTTCCAAGGTTGGTCTCTTTCTGCTTTTTTAAATTATACATCATCAAGTTGGCGCCTTTGCCACCTGATTTCCATTGATTGTAGTATACATTATCACCAATGGCAGTAATATTCCAGTAATTAGCTGCTTTAATGGGTAGTGATATTATTCTACCAATTATACCTTCGAAATCTATATCTAACTTGAATTCAGATTCAGATTTACTAGAATCATCTTGCTTCTTGTCTTTACTATCAGAATTTGCGGGCTCATCTGTCTGTACTTTAACCTCATCATTTTGTGGTTCAAAGGGTGATGGTGTATTTTTATTAAGCGTAACGAAGTAAATTTTATCCATGTCCCTGTATGCATGATTCCACTCAGTCCTAGAATAAATGGGATTGAAATCACGCGATGAACTAAAGAATAGGTATTTCCCTTTATCGTCGAAAGATGGCTGACTTGCGCTATACCATATATCAGTAACTGGCATTGTTTCTCCAGATTCAATACTGTAAATAAATATTCTATTGTTTGTAAACGACATTGGCATTGTATATGCAATCCATCTACTATCAGGAGACCAACAGTAATCTCTTATCTCCCATGATTCAGATTCATCAACCCGATTAACCTCTTTGGAGTTTATGTCAACAAGATTCAGACGGCCCATTTTATCACCCCAAATAAGATATTTACCATTGGGAGACCAAATGGGGTTATATTTATAGGTATCGGATTCTGAGGTTATTTGTATTGCATCTTCCTTGCCATCTTGATTTTGGATATATATCTCATCTTCACCTGTGCGATCACTTATGTAGGAAACATATTTGCCTTTTGGTGACCATTCAACATTTCTATCATGTACCCCTGATGATTCTGTTAGATTCCTTGTTACACCAGATTTTGCAGGCAGTGTATAAACATCTCCTCTTGCTCCAAAAACAACTCGTTTACCATCTGGTGATATAGCCCAAGAATTTATCATCTTTGATGCATCTTTTATCTCGTCTCTGCCAGTGGTAAGGTCATTGTTTATTTTTACCTCTACCTTTGATATACTTCCGTCAGAAAAGGAATAGTTATATATAAAACCTCCGTTCTCATATATAATTGATTCATTTCCTAAGGAAGGAAACTTAATGTCGTAATTGGAATAATTTGTAATTTTTGTTGTGGTTTTGTCATTAAGATCATAAACAAACATATTCATTGTTCGGTCACGGTCACTTAGAAAATATATCTTATCACCATGCCACATTGGAAAAATGTTTTGATTTTCATTGTTCGTAATATTTATGGTTTCTTTTGTTTTGAAATCATAAACCCAAACATTGTCTGCCATTCCCCCACTGTAGTATTTCCAAGTTCTAAACTCTCTAAAAACTCTATTGTATGCCATTTTAGATCCATCATCTGAGAATGAACACCATCCCCCTGCAGGTAATGGAAGCTCCTCTGACATTCCTCCATCTTTATTCACCTGGAATATTTGCCCTTTAAATGAGTTAAAAGATTGTTTTCTAGATCTAAAAACAATGTTGTTGTCATCCCTCCATGCTAGAACAATATTATTTGGCCCCATTCTATCGCTAATATCATCTCTGCTGAGAGTAGCAGTATGTGTCAAACGTTGAGGGACACCACCTTCAGAGGGGATTAAGAACACTTCTGTATTACCATCATATTGCCCTGTAAAAGCAATGTTTTTTCCATTTGGTGAAAAATGGGCAAACATTTCGTAGCCATTTACATCACTTGTAAGTTTTCTAGCAATACCTCCTTTTAGAGGAACAGAATATAGATCTCCAGAATATGTAAACACAACATTTTGTCCATGCACAGCTGGGAACCTTAATAACCTTGTATCATCCTGTGAAAATAGGTTTATGCTGGACATAATAATCAAAATTAATAGTATATTTCTCATGTGTATTAGATTTTAATTTATTAAATAATAACATATTTTAAGTTGAATATCATTACAACACGCTTAAAAGTATTTTATTATTTCAATGAATATTTTATTTATTTGTTTAAAGGTTTTGTGTGTGAGTAATCACACTCTTAATTTACAATTCAATTATTTTTATTTCATCATTAAGATACACTAGCTTTGCTTCTACATACTTGTAATTCAGGTCTTGAAAGACACTTTTATAACCTTTGATTTGTATTACATCCTCTTTTTTTTCTTCTCCAGTTTTATAATCAATGATTGTCAGCTTATCTTTATCAATAATTACTTTGTCTGGCCTAACTGTGTTTCCATTCTTCAATAGTATTTCAGTTTCATTCTTTATCACAAGGCCTTTTTGAAAATATTTTTTTAGTTCCGGATGAGTTATAACCTTTGATACTAAATCTTTTATTATATCAATTTCGGAAGAGCTAAGAATTTCTAAGTCAGAAAGGTTTGAAAAGGTTGTATGTAAATCATATTCATGATAAATATAGGATAATACTTTGTGAATTAGCTTACCATATGCTCTGGATGATTTGCTACTAAACAGATCTACCTGTATATTTTCTGAAGGTGCAACAGAGATGAGTTTTGTCCAATCTTCAGAAATAAATTTGTTTAATAAAAGCCCGTTACTTATTTCACTATCTTCAGAATTAAGGGGTAATTCCCCAAAGTCATAGCCCATTTTATCTTGTTGCCATACATTTTTATGCTCCAGATATTCAATTAGGTACTTACTAAACAGATCCTTTGAATTTATCTCTCCAATAATGTATAGAGCATGCTTAGGTCGTGTAAACGCAACATAAATAAGATTTAGGAAGTCAAGTTCGGACTTATGTTCTTCTATCTCATATACATCGCCTCTTCCAATTAAGTTAAGTTTCTTATTAAGTGGCATTAGACCAATTTTTAAATCACTTATATTTTCAATATTTATGGGCTCCCAATACTCGCTCTTTGTATTTTTTGGGGCTCTATTTTCTGCATCAACAATAACTATCGGAAAGTCTAATCCTTTTGCTTTGTGAATGGTCATTATCTGAACTGCAGCAATATTTTCTGGCATGGAGATAAATATTTTATCCTTTTTGCCTTCCCATAGGATTAAAAACTCATCTAGATTTATATTGTTTTCAAATACAAAGTCAAGAAAATATTGAATAAAAACATCAGTTGTATCTGATGTGGAAAAACTTCTTAATGCAAACTCCACCATTTCGAAAACAGAATATGCTGAAATCAATTTTGTTGGTATATCAACATTATATCTCGAAAGAACTGGGTCTAAATTTTCTAGCTTGAACTTACTTAGTTCGGAGTACTCTGTGTGAAATTCAAGAGAATTATCGGAGAACTTAATGAACCCGTCAATAAATTCGGCGAGGGCTACTTCATTATTGGGGTTTTGGTTTAGTTTCAAAAAGGCCACCAGAAGCCTCACGCCAGGAGAATTTGTTAGTAACAAAGATTCATTTGATATAACATCAATCTGATTTGATATTAAATATTCAAATATTTGTGATGCATTCTTCTTTGTTCGGCATAAAATACATATCTGATCCATGCCGTAATTCTTATTGTTTGCTTCCTTAATAATTGATTTTATACCAGAAAGTTTTGCGTCTTCAAAAGACTCAGATTTATTATCTGAGAACCTCATGGAAACAACTCCTCCTTCTATCACGTTTGGGGGAAGGGTTTGATTTAATTCGGAGTATATGATTTTGGTTCTTTGGGATAATTTGGATGATACTACTTCGAAAAATTCATTATTGAATTTAATAATTTGTTCTCTAGACCTATAGTTTGTATCCAAGTATTTTGGGTTAAAGGATCTCTTCAGAGTGTTCTCGCTTTCAATGCTCAGGTTCGTTTTATCCCTGTTATACAGTTCTGGTAAATTGGCAAATAATTCAACTTCACCATTTCTAAATCTGTAGATTGCTTGTTTTGCATCGCCAACCAATAGATTTTTGTTGCCTTGAGAGAGAGATTCTTCAATTAATGGAAGTAGGTTTTTCCATTGTAGTATTGAAGTATCCTGAAACTCATCGATGAGAAAGTACCTATATTTTCTTCCCAACCTCTCATAGATAAATGGAACAGGCTGCGCTGAGATTTGGTTGCTAATTCTTTTATTGAATTCGGATATATGAATCTTGCCAGATTTATCTGTAAATTCAAAAAATACCTTACGAATTTCGTGTATAAGTGCAAGAGAATATATTTTACTGAATAACAATCTCAAATGAAGGTATGATACTAGGTTTTCTTTAGTTTTTTCGAATAAGATTTCTAATTCTTCACTTATACCGTCAATTAATTCCTTTTTATGGCTATCAACTTTTGAAGAATACCAATTATCTTCGGTTATTGTTTTTAATGCGGTTTTGGTGGGAAAAAGCTTATCATCGGCCTTCTTAAATTCAGATAGATCATTGAAATATTTGTAAATACCTCGATTTCCCTGATAAAAATCTTCTACCTTAAGGTTTCTATCTGCGCATATTTTTAATGCTTCATTTGACTTTTCAATGATACTTGACTTGAGTTTGTTAATCTCACTTTTTAAAGCACTAATTATTTTGTTTAGTTGCACAAGGCTTAGGTTGTCAATTTTTTTAATTTCAAAGAAACCATCTTCATTTATTTGATAATCTATGAAATCAATGAGACGGGAAGTAGGATCATAATTATTTTCTTCATCAGCTTCTGACATGACAAAACCTAAGAGAAAATTTGTAAGTGTGCTATCTTTCCCAACCTTTTCGTAAAGCCCATTTAATATTTGTGGTATTAAGTCGCTTTTGTCTATAACAACCTCAAAATTTTGCGGTAAGCTTACATCAGAAGCAAAAGTTCTTATAATCCTATGAATAAATGAGTCGATTGTGCTAATTGCAAAGTCATCATAATTATTTAGAATTAGCGAGAGAAGGTATTTAGACTTGTCTATTAAGGTGAACTCATCGTAGTTTAGGTATTTTATTAGATCAATTAACTTGTGAGAGTTTTTTATTTCTTTTGAAGATAATTCTTTTAAAACTGAGATGACCCTTTCTTTCATCTCATTTGCTGCCTTATTGGTAAATGTAATCGCAAGAATATGCCTGAAGCTATGGGGATTCTTCAGTGCAATCTTCAGGTATTCATTAACAAGAGTTGTTGTTTTACCTGATCCAGCTGATGATTTATAAACATCTAATGACATCTAGCGAAATAATTAACTTCTTTAAACTAAACAAAAATATATTTGATATTATACATTAATTAGCAGTCTCATCTGGTATTGTTGATTCTTTATTCGTGTCATCCTTAATTTCCTTTTCTTTCTTCTTCTTTGACTCGAAAAGTTCCCGGATGTTATTAAAGTCTTTTCTAAAGGCTATGCCAACTCCTTGTGTATATGGAGATGTTTGATCATATCCGCTGTAGTTATACCATGAATTTACGTTTGAATGATTAAATACCTTTAATATCCATTGGCCGTCTGGAGTAAGTTTGTAACCAACATCAACATCACCAACTATATTACTTGCACTTTGTGCTGATCTATCATAGGTCATACCAAAGTTTCCATCTATTGTCAACCTATCATCAAACAATTGTGTCGATAATGCAACTTCAAACTCCTCTTGAGAAACATTGTCGCCAGGTTTATAGTTTAATCCAATATCTACATTTTTACTTATCTGAGAAAGCATGGAACTTAGTTGATTGGCAATAACATTATAGTAAGAGCTTTGCAGGCTTACACTGGATGCATTATTGAAGCTAAAAGTTCCTAAAACTAAAAGCGATATCATTTGCTGATTCATCATGGCAGTGTTTGTTGTATCAAGTTCTGAAAACACTGCTCTTTGATAATCGGGGTCTAGGTCTGGAATCGCTATTTCAAATTTAATGTTAGGGTTTAATAAATCATCAGTTAGGACCACATAGCATTCAACGGTAACTTTGTTTTTATAGCTTGCGGTGGTATCCATTTGTATGCCCAAGCTTGCCAAGCTGGTCTTTACTTTATAAAGACCTCTTATATTAACATTGGCAGAGTAGGGGTTCCCAGACCAAGAAATACGACCACCTTGAACTAACTCAAATCTTTTGCTAACCAAATTACCAATCCTGAATTGAAATAAGCCATCTTGAACAATGTAATCACCAACAAGGCTAAATTTACCATTTGAGTTAACATCTATTGCAAGGTTGGAACTTCCTCTAGCTGTAATATTGCCCATATCGTCGGGAAGATTAATTCCCACTTGAGCAACAGGAGTTACATTCAAACCAACGTTTATATTGTATTTTAGTTCATCATCTTTGCTTTTATTCACTCTCGTTGTTGATTCTAAATCACCTGTTGAGTCAATATCTTTTTTCAGAAATATTATATAGTCTTTGTCAGATATCTCAACAGAATAATCCAATGGTAATACCACCGAAGTTCCTCTTTTTGTCTCAATATTTATTTTGAGATCTATATCACTAGGGCTGCCCTTTATATCTATTTTTCCTGAACCTATGGCTGATCCATAATACAAACTATTCATGTTCTCAGATGTGTTAAAGAATAATAGGCCATTGGTTGCTATACTAATATCAAAATTAGGGTCTGAAAAAAACATGTGTTTAAGGCTGCCATTTATCTGTGCCTTATTACCTAAAGTATCATATATAACAAGTTTGTCAAATTCAATTCCATTTTTAACAAATTCTAGGGAGTTTGTAAAGGAGTATTTTGTGTTAAGGTATACAACTCTTAACCCAGCTCTGTTAAGGTTGGCATTGCCAGTAAGGATTGGCTCTTTAACACTACCGCGTAGTTTTAGATCCCCACTAGTAGTTCCTTCTAAATCATTAATAAATTCACTTATGAAAGGCTCTATGGTTTTTAGTTTAAATCTATTAAATGAGATATCAATTTTAAGATTATCTTTTTTCTTGAATGGCTCATATGAGCCCTTAGCACTAAATATATTTCCTTTTCCAACATCTCCTTCTTTTACAATATTTGTATTGATCCAAACAGTGTTTGATGAGTTGTTCCATGTGTTAATGATTTCCGCCTCACCTAGGATTTCATCATTAATTCCTAGCTTACTAATGTTAATATTGGATGATAATGTCGGGTTATCTTTAATCATACCCAATTTAAGCTCACCATTAATTTGTCCGTAAAGTCTGAGATTATATGGTTCTGTTAGAATATTAAAATTTTCAATATCCCAATCATAGAATTTAGCAACTAAAGAATCATTTTCACTTTTGGGAACTATCCCAACCAAGCTAAATTTAGATGGTCCTGCTTTTATATTAAAATCATGAAATAACATCCTGTCCTTAAACATTGTCACTAAATTATTGCTGTCGATACTCCAATTTATATCATTTATAAAAACATCAGCGTTGTAGATGCTAAGTTTTGTAGAATCATCCACATTTGCAAAATAACCCTCCATAACACCTCTATTTTTCTGACTTTGATTTTTGTTATTCCAGTTTATCCCATAAATTATTGAGTCCTGATACATTTTTGTTGATACACTAAAATTATCAATTCCAAGTATAAGGCTGTCATTTGCAGAACTATCTTTTAATATAAAATTTACTATTGATAATTCTCCAATTAATGAGTCGCCAATGGTAGTAATATTAAGATTGGCTGTATCTGCTCTAACATTATTAATGCTTAATTGTTCAGAGTTAAGATTAAGGTCAATATTATTGGTTGTAAAATCAATATCTGAGCTTAATGAAGTATTGGGTGCAATATTTACTCCCATTAAGAATTGTTCCGTAAATATTTGAGGATCATTAATAGTGAGGTTTAGTTTGATGTTCTTATTGGTATTTTTTGCAGGCTTATTTTTAAGCTTAATTATATTGTAATAATTGTCTACCAGATTATAGAAGCTGCTAGTTACAGTTTCAATGTTATAGTAACCGTCTGCATTAATGTCAATAATATCGGATGATATTTTGGTACTTGTGAACATTTCATTATTAGTATGCTTAGATATATTAACACTATCAATTTGGTATTGATTATCATCAAAGGATAATTGACTATTAATTAGTGAAATGTCGGTATTCAAACTACTCAAGTCAGTACCTTTTATATCAATATTTACTATAGAACTAATGGCAAACTGGTATCCGCTGATGAAATTTAACTTATCCATATTGGCTCGCTCAATATTTGCATGTACATCAAATTCTGGCTCACCATTTATATATGCTTTTACTATAGCCTTCATCAGAAGGTTTTTATCATCAATACTTAGGTCTGCATTTATGGAGTCACCAAAATAGGAACCCTTGAGCCCTAATTTATTGTACCTATAGCCATAGAAGTCAGTCTTGGATAAGTTACAATTCATTTGATATTTCATTTTTCCCATGGAGTACCCAGAACCAGTTGCTTCAATGTTAAAACTCGTTTTACCCAATATGGGTTCCATGTCTAATAACTTCCCGATATTCAAGCTATCAGATGTAAGATTTGCCTTAAGATTAATAAGGCCATCAACTGTATTTAAATCAATATCGGAGGTTATTATACCATTAGAAAAAGATAATTCTATTTTACTTTTAAAATCTTCATAATATCCATTGTAATTACCCTTTAATGATAATTGGTTGTCTTCTTTTATAATACTCGTAAGATCAATATTTTTTTCTTTAATTGGCAGATAAAAGCTCTTGATATCTCCAGTATTAGTTGATATTATTATATTTTCTGCTAATATCAGTGATGAGAAGAAATCTGGAAGGCCCTTAAAACTTATATCGCCTGAAAGCATTGTGGTTTTTCCATACTTAATCATTATATCTTTTGTGCTAAGATTATTTACTTTTCCACGCATCTCTCCAGAAACAACAACCTCATTTGGCATTTGAAATAATATATCTGAAAAATGACCAATGTCAGAGATATTGATTGTTGTGGATCGAATGTCCCCATACATATCAACAGAGTCAATAAAATAGCTCAAAGATTTATAGTTATTGTACTTCATCCTGAAATCAACATCCAACTCTGATTCATTAACGTTTATAATTGTATGGTTAGCTTCCATGGATGTTGAACTAATTATAAGATCTGCAGAAAGATCTCTGATATTTAGTCCACTAATTTCTTTTGTTGATAGATTTAATATTTTGAAATTGAGTGAATCGTTTATGAGTTTAAAATCATCTATACTTGCATCTATACTATCGAAAAGCATATTTGCATAGTCCATCATATTTTCCCCTGGATTATAATTTCTGTTTTGATTAAATAGGTTGAATCTCGAGTTTATCAATACAATTGATTCAGAAAACAACTTAAACTCGCCTTTGCTGTCATTTGATTCACCAGTAAAGTTATTTATTAGTTGACTCAAATTATTTGAGCTTTCATCCTTGTAGGAGCCCATGTTAAATATAGCTTCATCAAGTTTGATATCAATAAAATGAATGTTTGTAAAGCTGAGGTTTGATAATACTGGTGATGCTGATAGATGGTTTATGCTAATTAAAACATTGTCATGATGATCAAGTATTTCTATCCCACTTATTGTAATTCCGCTAAATAAGCTAATCTTTACACTTGAAATATCAATGGTTTGATCTATGTCTTTGGAAATTGTAGATGTTACATATTTTGCAATTTTGGTTTGTACTGCTGGAATTTGAAATATTAAGGTTAGCAGAATAGGAATGGCAACAACCACTAAAAGGATATGAAGTAAGATCCTTAATGGTTTATTTTTAATATTTTTGTCTCCAGAACTTTTCTTCAAATGACATATATATTAGGCATTGAATCATCATGTGATGATACTTCTGCAGCAGTAATACAAAACACACGGGTCCTTTCCAATATTATTGCTAATCAAAAGGTTCATAGCATTTATGGTGGTGTTGTTCCCGAGCTGGCATCAAGAGCTCACCAGCAAAATATAATACCGGTCGTTGATGTTGCTCTCAAAGAGGCAAAGATAACCAAAAAACAATTGAGTGCTGTAGCTTTTACTCGAGGCCCAGGTCTTCTTGGGTCGCTACTTGTAGGCACTTCCTTTGCAAAATCACTTTCAATGGCATTGCATGTTCCAATCATCGAAGTTGATCATTTAAAGGCACATATACTAGCTCATTTTATTGATGATGGCAGTAATTCAGATAATCCTAGTTTTCCCTTTTTATGCCTAACTGTTTCAGGAGGTCATACTCAAATAGTTAAAGTAAAAAGTCCTTCAGATATGGAAATAATTGGAGCTACCATTGACGATGCTGCAGGTGAGGCTTTTGATAAAGCAGCAAAAATAATGGGGTTATCATATCCTGGTGGTCCAGAAATCGATAAACTTGCCAATAAAGGAAATCCAGATGTTTTTAATTTCCCCAAACCTAGAATTCCAGAACTTAACTATAGTTTTAGTGGTTTGAAAACATCAATTTTATATTTTCTTCGGGATAAATTAAAGGAAGATGATCATTTCATTAAAAATAATATTTATGACTTGAGCGCATCTATACAATCAACAATAATTGAAATACTAATGGATAAGCTTACAAAGGCAACAATTCAAACAGGTATAAGCCAAATTGCTATTGCAGGAGGGGTTTCAGCGAACTCTGGATTAAGGGATGCAATTGTAAAAGCTGGAATTGAAAATGGCTGGAAAACATTTATTCCACCATTTAAATTTACAACTGACAATGCTGCAATGATAGCCATTGCAGGATATTTTAAATATCTAAATAATGATTTTGCTTCACAGGATCTTACTCCCTATGCTAGAAGTAAGTTTTAGCATTTTTTTAACTAAATAATTTATCTTTACATAATAATTCATAGACTTATGGAACGAATAGCAGTTTTTCCTGGTTCATTTGATCCCGTTACTCTAGGGCATGTATCGGTTGTGAGGAGGGCACTTCCCTTATTTGATAAAATTATAATTAGCATAGGTGCTAATTCTGATAAGAAAAGTATGTTTACTCTGGAGCAAAGAATGAATTGGCTCAATGGTATCTTTAGAGAGGATTATAAAGTCGAAATTAAATCATACTCAGGGCTCACAGTTGAGTTTTGTAAAAAGGTAAAAGCAAAGTTTATTTTAAGAGGCCTTAGAACTTCTGCAGATTTTGAATTTGAAAGAGGAATAGGGCAAATTAACCGCAAGCTTTCCGATAATATTGAGACAGTTTTCTTTCTTACTGAAGCAAAATATACTCCACTGTCCTCAAGCATTGTTAGAGATGTAATAAGAAATGGAGGAAGTGTAGAAGGTATGATACCACATGAAGTAAATTTTTAGTCTTATTCTCCTACTTATCCTTTAAAATAGATTTTGGTAAATTTAATCTCACTTTACTCATATGGTGATATCAAATTAAAATAATACTGTACCTAAAAATAGTTTTATGATTAGATATTATATAGTTCTGTTTTTATTAGTAACCATAAATTTAAAATCACAAACAACAATTATTACTGGTAATGCTCAAGACCAGGCTGATAAGCTTGTTCGTGTTATTGTTTATGATGATCTTTTTTCCGGACTTGAAAAAACCATTGTGTCATCTTCAACTGACCAGTTTGGAGATTTTGCATTTAAAATAGATATTGATCATTCTCAATTTGCATTTCTTGCCCTGGAACTTGATAAGGGTCAGTTTTATCTTTCTCCTGGGTCAAGTTTTAGATTTGAAATTCCTTTGGATACCAATTTAAATAAGGGATCTGTTTTTGATAGATTGCCATTGTCGTTTGAACTATTTGCAGATGATGGTGGTTTGCAAACTTCCATAGAGGAATTTAACATCAAATACAACAACTTTGTATATAACAATGTAAATAGAATTTATAGAACTAAGGATAACTCTGTGGTAAATAATTTCATTGACCAGATAAATGAAAATTATTCCAATGATAGATCAACATATTTTTATAACTATGTTAATTATACCCTAGCATCACTAAAATGGCTTAGTAGGATTAAAAGTAATCAGGAAATATTAGGGGAATATTTTATCAATAAAAATGTTCTCTATCATAATATTCAATATTGTGAGTTTTTCAAAGAGTTTTTTAAGAGTTATTTTAATTCTGAAAAAATTTTTAGATATGAGGATCTAATTCCAGTATTAAACCAGTCTAAATCAATAACTCCATTAATAGAACTAATATCTAGAGATACACTTTTGTCAAAAGATAGTCGAATAGTTGAGCTTGCATCAATGCTTATAATGTCGAGATATTATTATGATAGAAACGTCAATAAACGGTCAGTCATAAAAAAATTAACTGAAATATCAGTAAATTCTAGTTTCTCTGAAAACCGTTTAATAGCTGCCAATTATATAAGAGTATTGACATCACTTGAAAGTGGAACCAAGGCTCCTAATTTTGACTTAAGAGATGCAAGTGGTAATAACGTATCATTGAAAAACTATGAAGGAAAATTTGTGCTTTTGGCGTTTGTAGATAATGATTGCCAAATGTGCGAGTATCACATGAACCTTATTAATGACCTAAAGAATCAATTAGGTTTTGATGTTATTAGTATCGTATCTGGCACAGCCAATGATGAGCTCATTGAATTTGCAGGAGATCGTAATTACAATTGGCCCATAGTTAGTATTGATAATGATATTTTACTTCTGGAGGATTATAAAGTTAAAGTGTTTCCAACATATATATTCATAAATCCAGATGGTACTATTGCTTATGTGCATCTTCCTATGCCTGAAGAAAGTATGGAGTTATATATTAAACGGTTTATGAATAATTATAATGCTAAAATGAATTAGGATTATAGATATGAGGTTCAAAACCTAATGAACTATAAACATACTACAACCCTTAAATTCTGGGATTCCAGTTCAATAAACGTTGCCATAAGTTCTTAAAGCATTTGTTCACAAAGGGAATTTCTTCTTTACTCATTATAAAATGTTAACGTAGCTATATTCTGGTATATTTATAACCTAGTATAGTCCATTGATTTTACATTTTTTGGTCATTAAAATTAAGTGTTTTGTTTAACTTTGGGACATAATTTAGACCTATGTTACGATTGCTATTTATTTTCTTGTTTTTTCTGAGCATTTTAAGTGTTAATTCCCAATCTAACAGTATAAGTGGGACCATTTCAGGACTAGAAAATCAAAATGTCTACCTGATGAGGCAAATGGGGGAAAGAAAAACAACTGTGGATACTGCTATAACGGACCTTACAGGATCATTTATATTTCATATGCCTGAATCAAGAAGTGCTGGGATATATCTAATAATAAGTGGCCCTGGTAAAGCAGTTGAACTTATTTATAATTATGAAGACATCCAATTTACTACTTCAGAGGTTGAAAATGTAGATGCAATACAGATAATATCTTCTGTGGAGAATTTGATCTACTATGATTATTTGAGTCTAAAGACTGATAACCTATATAAAATTAAAGTATTAGATGCTTTTATTCAGAGCTATCCACCAAACGATAAATTTTATATGGAGGCAATAAATCAGTATGATTTTTTGAGGAAACAACTAAACGATAGAGTAGATAAACTAACTACCGACAATTCGCTTTCAATTGCTGCAAAATTTATCTCTACTGATAGACCGATAATTCCTGATCCAACACTCAATGCTCTGGAAAAAGATGATTACTTAAAGACTCATTTCTTCGATAATGTAGATTTTAGTGATAGTATGTTAATTAATAGTACAGTACTTACTTCAAAGATTGTAGGGTATTTGAGTTTAAACCAAAAATATGCAAAATCTCAGGAGGAATTGGAAGATTTAATGCTTATAAGTATTGATACAATACTTAAATATACGTCTTCAAACCAACAAGTATATGAGCATGTGGTCGACTTTCTAATCTCTGGTTTTGAATCCATTGGTTTTGAAAGAGGCCTTGAGTACATCGCCAATGCAAATACTCTTAATGACTTCTGCGAGAATACAGAGCAGAAGTTAAATCTACAAGAGAAACTTGAGCTAATTAAAAAATTAGCAATAGGTCAGCCGGCACCAGAATTCAAAGTTAAAGATATAAACGGTATTGAAATTGATTTGTATGCAATTGAAGCTGAGACAACGGTAATTGTATTTTGGGCAAGTTGGTGCCAGCATTGTGATGAGATATTACCCATCATAAATAATTATTATCAAAAGGGTAATAAAAGTGAAGTAATTGCTATTTCCATTGATGATAATGAAGAGGTGATAAAAGAATGGTTAAGTCAGAATGATTTCAATTGGATAAATATTGCTGAACTTAAGGGCTGGCATGGTGCCATAATAGAGGAATATGGCATTGTTGCAACACCAACAGTTTTGGTGCTTGATAGAGATAAGAAAATATTAGCAAAACCTGTCAGGAAAGAAAATTTGGAGAGAATATTATCGTCTAGGTAACTAGATTCCTGATGCAAGAACATCCACAATATGGGCAACTTTTAAAGGCAGGTTATGTTTTTTGATATAACCATATTGATGCATAAGGCACGAGCTATCTGTTGAAACTAAATATTCTGCTCCTGTATTGATAGCATCACTGACTTTTTGTTCCGCCATGGCAGTAGAGATGGGTTCAAATTTAATTGCAAATGTGCCTCCAAACCCACAACATTCATCACAATTTTCCATTTCTACAAGCTCCAAACCCGAAACATTTTTAAGCAATGTTCTTGGCTCATTACCTAATTTGTATTCTCTCAATGCGGCGCATGAATCTTGGAAAGTAACCTTATGCTCAAAAACAGATCCCAGGTCCGTTACTTTCACAACATTAACAAGAAAGTCTGTTATCTCAAAAACCGATCTTTGTAATTGCTTGTATTCATTATGATAAGCACCATTGTAAAAAAGCTCATCAAAGCCATTCCTTATATAGCCTATGCACGAAGCCGAAGGGCCAACTATCATTCTGCCGTTATCAAAATCCTTGATAAACTTCTCTCCTAATTTCTTTGCATCATCCCAAAATCCCCCATTAAAGGCTATTTGTCCGCAACATGTTTGGTTAGGATTGTAATTAATTTTAACCCCAGCTTTCTCCAGAACTTTTATCATATTAAATCCAGTTTCTGGATACACCTGGTCAATGAAACAGGGTATAAAAATATCTACTTCAAGTGGCTTGCTCAAAATAATTTAATTTAATCAGTTGTTAATTTAAGATACGCAAAATTAAGTTTTTTAATTTCATCCCAATACTCTGGATAGGATTTATTGACAACATAAGGGTCATCAATGGTAATTTCTGAAAACTTTATTGCAAGAGGGGCTAAGGCCATGGCCATTCTGTGATCTTTGTGTGTATTAAAATTAATTTTATCCGATAGTTTTATACTCGACATAAGCATTAAGTCGTCGCCTCTCTGAGTTATAATAGCACCTATTTTTATTAGTTCCTTTCTCAAAGCATGAATTCTGTTTGACTCCTTGTGTTCCAGGTGGCCAATATTTCTAAACTCTGATTCTATTCCCAATGCCGCACATGTTGTCAAAACTGATGGAACAATATCAGGGCTTCCGCTAAAGTCAAAAGAAAATATTCGCTCTGGCTCCAAATTTTTCGTAATTACTATTCCCTCATCTGTATATATTGTAGTTACACCTAATTTTTTATAAACTTCGGCCAATATGCTATCTCCCTGTATACTATTTTTCGAAAATCCAGGGAGCTCTATTTTTCCATTCTTTGAAAGTGCTATCAATTCGTACCAGTAGGATGCAGAGCTCCAATCAGGCTCAACAGTATATCTGTGAAATATATAATGGCCTGGTTTTATATCTACTATATTTGAGTATATGTCAACATTAGCATTAAATTGTTGCATCAAATGACGTGTCATATCAATATATGGCATCGAAACTGGGTTATTTTGCATCCTAATTCTTAATCCCTTTTCAAAATAGGGTCCAATCATCATTAAGGCACTTAAATACTGACTTGTTTGAGATACATCGATACTAACCTCACTTCCAATAAAATCTGTACCAGTTATTTTAATGGGAATAAATCCATCTTTTTCTGCATATGAAATATTTGCACCTAATTTTCTAAGAGCATCAACGATTCCATTCATAGGGCGAAGTGTCATTCTATCTTTTCCCGTAATGAACCATGTACCTGCTAATGGAGCAAGATATGCAGTCAAAAATCTGGCGGCAGTGCCTGTGTTTTTAACATCCAGTACCATTGGAATATTGGATTTATTGCAATCACGAATCTTCATGAGTAAGTCCAGTAGGTTCCGGCTATCATCGGATGATGAGATGTTATCAATATCAATATTACTATCTGCAATGCTGCGGATTATTAGAAGTCGATTAGAAATACTTTTGGAACCACCTATTGATATCTTGCCCGATATATCTTCTGATTTATTTTTTAAATGGAACTTCAATTGTTACACTTTTTACGATTTATATAAAATTCAAGACTTTCTATTATCATTTTATCTTCAATTTCGATATCGTGTACAGCTTTACCTATTTTTCTGAGTAAACTGAACTTTTGTTTGTTACCTCTGATCTTTTTATCTTGTTTCATTAATTCCATTATCCGAGAAATATCCTCATTACAAAAATCAATCCTTGTGAAATTATTGTCTATCATTTTAACAATGCTCTCTAGATTTTTGCATTCAAGATTAAAAACTTTTGAAGAAATCCATCCTTCACAAATTATTCCCGCAGCCACAGCTTTACCATGTGTTACTGGATTATCAGAATTTAGGTAAAACGATTCCAGGGCATGTCCTACGGTATGGCCAAAGTTAAGGTTTTTACGTATTCCCTTTTCCAATAAATCAAACCGAACAATATCAATCTTATCTTTAGCGGCCTTTGATATTATTGGGTTCCAATCATTTATTTCAAGATAGTTTTTACCTTCAAGTTTATACCATAAATCTCTATCCATAATCAGTCCGTATTTAATAACCTCTGCAAATCCTGATTGCCAATGAGGCTTTTCAAGAGTTTTTAAAAATACTGGATCTATTATTACACATAATGGATTTATAAATAAACCTACCTGATTTTTAAACCTTGAAAAGTCAATGCCTGTTTTACCACCTATTGCCGCATCTACCATTCCTAATAAAGTGGTTGGATAATTTATAAATTGAACACCTCTTTTAAATGTTGCAGCTGCCATACCAGCAATGTCGGTTAGCACTCCACCACCAAGGTTTATTATTAAATCATCACGTCCTATGTTCAGCCTGGTTAATTCATTCCAAATGTATATAAGCTGATGTATAGATTTATTTTCTTCTCCACTAATAATTGTAATAGTTCCAGAAATATTTAAAGAAGGCAATTTTTGTTTGAGAATAGGTAAGCAATGTTTTTCAACATTATCATCCATTATTATAAAAATTCGATTGAAGTTATCCAATCTACTAAATGATTTTTCGATTGCACCATCGCCAATAACATACCAAACTGTTTCTGTCTCAACTACAAGGGGTGAATTCATAAGGCTCAAAAATATTGCACGATATTACAAAATAATATCATTTCAGACACTTATTTTGATATAATATCTCTACCAAATGGGGTAAGTGCCAAACCTGCAAGTTTAAAATGTTGTTTGGCCCAAGGTATTCCTATAATTGTTAAAAATAATAACACACCAAATACTAAATGGGTTAGAAGGATCCAAAATCCGCCTATGAAAAACCATACAAAATTCATGATAGAATTAATACACCCAGAGTGCTCATCTACTTTAACTATTTCACTGCCAAAGGGCCATAATGCTAGTAAACCAAGCTTTATTGTTTGTATTCCAAATGGAATGCCAATTATAGTTATAAAAAGAACTAAGCTTGCTGCAAAATATTCTATTGCAATGGCAAACCCACCAAAAATGAGCCAAACTACATTTCCTATAAACCTCATGTTTTAGAGTGTTAATCTTTTGTAATATCTCTTAAAGCATCAGTAAGGTTAGTGAATTTAAAGTCAAAGCCGTCTTCAAGCAGTCTCTCAGGAATTACTTTAACTCCACTTAGTAATAGTTCATCAGCCATACTGCCAAGTATCAGTCTCAATGCAAATGCTGGAGTTGGAAAGATATTTGGTTTGCCTAAAACCTTAGCTAAAGTCGAACTAAAAACCTGGTTTATTACAGGGTTGGGAGCCGTAAGGTTATATGGTCCTTGACAATTTTCATTTTCAAGAAGATAAATTATAGCTCTAATTTCATCTTCTATATGTATCCATGAGTTCCATTGTTTTCCATTTCCAAACTTACCTCCTACATATAAATTATATTGTTTAAGCATCTTAGGAAGCGCCCCTCCATCGCTGCCAAGAACGAGACCAGTTCTTAAGTATACAACTCTTATTATTGATTCAAGCTGTTCAACTGATTCTTCATGACTTATGGATAGTTTAGTTAGAAATCCTCTTTTACCTTTGGAGGTATTTTCATTGATGTCAAAATTGATTCTGCTAAATCCATAAAAACCAATTGCTGACCCTTGAATTAGTACTTCTGGTTTTGTATTGCATGTCTTTACTGCTCTTACGATCATGCTGTCAATATCAAGTCGACTATTTGTAATTTTTTGTTTCCTAACCTTAGTCCATCTCTTGCCAACATTTTCACCGGCCAAGTTTATTATGGCCTTAGCACCATCTATATGCTCTACTATTTTCGTTATATCTCTGCGTTGAAGCCTTTCAACTTTAACACTACTATCAAATAGTTCGGAGGTTGATTTTTTGTACCGCGAAATTATAATTACTTTGTAATTATTTTTTAAACGGTCAACTAATTGCTTGCCTATAAATCCACTACCTCCAAAGATTACTACATTTTTCATAAATGCCTCTTTAGCATATGTAAAGATAATTATTATTTCTAATTGTAAGCGAGTTTGTGGTTAAAATATTGGGATACTAACAATTTTATACCTTCGTTTATATCTCGATTAATAGGTACGGTGTTCACTTTAAAAGTAATGATATTCATCATTTAATAAGAGGTTAGAATGATGTATTAGGAAAAATAATTATATCAATTATTCTAATATTGAAATGTTCCAAATTCTGAGATAATCGATAATTTTTTTGAATCAGATTTTTCAACTCGGCCAATAATTTGTGCTTCTATACCAAACTCATTGGACATATCTATTATATCTGCTGCGATTTCTCTGGGTATGTATAGCTCCATCCTATGACCCATGTTGAAAACTTTATACATCTCATCCCAGGGTGTTCCTGATTGATCTTGAATTAGTCTAAACAATGGAGGAAGTTCAAACAGATTGTCCTTGATTATGTGAACATTGTCCACAAAATGGAGAACTTTTGTTTGCGCACCACCACTGCAATGGATCATTCCATTTATATTAGACCTGTGTCTATCTAAGACTTTTTTTATCACAGGAGCATAGGTTCGGGTTGGCGATAACACCAGTTTCCCAATATCTATACCATCGATTTCAGATTTGTCAGTGAGGTTCTTATGTCCAGAATATACCAGTGAGTTTGGTACTAGATGGTCAAAACTATCAGGATATCTATTTGCAAGGTTTTTTTCAAATACATCATGTCGGGCTGAAGTTAGACCATTGCTACCCATACCTCCATTGTATTCATCTTCATATGTTGCTTGCCCGTATGAAGATAGGCCAACTATCACATCGCCAGGTTGAATATTATTTTCAATAATATCACTGCGTTTAACCCTTGCACTAACTGTTGAGTCAACAATTATTGTTCTTACAATATCTCCCACATCTGCTGTTTCTCCTCCAGTAAGAAATATGCCCACTCCCAATTGTCTCATTTTTTCTAAGAAGGCTTCAGTACCGCCTATTATTGCCGCAATTATTTCTCCTGGAATCAGATTTTTATTCCTGCCAATTGTAGATGATAATAATATATTATCTGTCACTCCCACGCACAATAAATCATCAAGGTTCATTACAATAGCATCCTGCGCTATTCCTCTCCATACGCTAAGATCACCCGTTTCTTTCCAATACATATATGCTAGGGATGATTTTGTTCCTGCACCATCAGCATGCATAACATTGCAGAAGTTTTCATCTCCACCCAAGATATCAGATATAATCTTACAAAATGCATTGGGAAAGATTCCTTTGTCTAGATTTACTATTGCAGCATGAACATCTTCCTTTGAGGCAGATACTCCTCTCTGCATGTATCTTGATTTATGGGTCATTTATTGATTTGGGATTATGACAAGATTACTTTACGCCTATTGTTAGTTTATTGGTTTTTGTGTTGTAGGAATATTTTCCAAATTTCTTTAAAAACCTGTCGCCAAATACAAGCCCGTAATTTAATTTATAGTTAACCCTAAGCATGACATTTTCAACTTTCTGATTAGCTATATTAATTTCTTTTATATTTATAATAGCCTTGTTTGCTATTGTATTATTTGCAAGTATTTTTTCTGGATCACCCTCAAAGTCATTTTTGCTTATGGCACCCCACTTTAATAAATCCATTGCCTTATCCACCGAAATCATTGCATCCGATCCCCTATCAAAAGCAAACTCTTCATTGTAACCATTGATAATGCATGTGCTAATATAAGTCCCGGTTTTTGGGGCTTCGGTAAATACAATGGCATTATCTTCGGGGTTAATTGCTATGTTGATTTTTGTAAGATCAATATTAGTAGCAGATGGCACATAATCTTTTCTTAAGACCCTAAATTCTGTTCTACGATTAAGTTGGTGAGCGGCTTCTTTTTCTCCATTACTTGTTAACTCTACAATATACTCTTCTGTCATCGTTGTTCCTTCTGCAAATGGATAACCATCTCGTATAACATCTTTCTTTAGGGTAATAGGAACTCTCTCGCCGTAACCTTTAGCAACAAGTCTTGATGGTTCAATGCCTCTAACAATAAGATAATCCACAACTGATTGAGCACGTCTTTGTGATAATACATCATTTCGTTCATAACTATCTCTAGTGTCAGTATGTGCAGCAAGTTCAATAACTATATTAGGATTGTCTCTCAGGGTTTGAATTAGGCCTTGTAATGAATCTTGATATTGTGGTTTTAACTCCCATTTTGCCAAGTCGTATAATATTTCTGGTAATTCTATTGGCTCAGCAGGAATAGGAATTAGGTTAAAGTCCTTAACAAAATCCTTACTAAATTCAACTCCAACAGTAGTAAAAGTTCCCTTTGTATTGAAATAATTTGGTTTTGCCACAAGAACTTCATACATCGTATTTGGTTCCAATTGACTTTCTCCAAAACTATAGAACCCTTCATCGTTGGTCCTAGTTGTTACAGATATCCCCGATGAGCCAACGAGTTGTACATTTACATCTCCCATTGTCATAAGTGTTCTATCATCTCTAACGGTTCCACTCAATGAAAATAAAAGTGGGGGCTCTATGAAGTACCATATATCTTCTAGGCCTCGTGATCCTTTTCGGCTTGAACTCAAAAACCCATATTCATCAGTGGGATGAAAAATAATAGCAAAGTCATCTGAAATTGAATTTATTGGATATTTAAGGTTTTTTGGTTCTCCCCAATTTCCAGAGGTATCTATTTTGGTTACAAAAATATCTAAACCACCCATTCCGCCATGTCCATCAGAGGCAAAAAATAATGTTGTGTCATTTCTAAGAAAAGGAAACATTTCATCCCCCGGTGTATTTATGGTTTCTCCCAAGTTCATTGGCCTACCAAAAGGTTCTGATTTTGAATCTCTGAAAGCAACCCATAGGTCTTTCCCCCCCAATCCATTTCTTCTATTTGCTGCAAAGTAGATTACTAACTCACCTTCACTTATGGTGGGCTGTCCGATGGTACTTAGTGTGTCAATACCAACCATCTCAACCATTTCAGCTTCTGACCATGTACGTCCTGTGCGTCTTGCTTTATAGATCTGACATCCACTTTCCTTTTGTTGATCATTTGGGCATCTTGTAAAATATATGGTATTAAATTTTGAGTTAAAAACAGCAGCACCTTCGTTTGCATTGGTATTTAATTTTTCCGTTGCATCAAACAATACTGGCTCTGACCATTCATCTTTTCTGTCGATCTTTGCCACAAACAAGTCACTAAAGTTTTGAGATGTCCAATTGTCGGTTTCTTTTCCAGTAGCTCCCTCGCGCGTTGATGTGAAGACAATCTCATTATAGTTATCTGTGGTATAGGCTGGAGCAAAATCAGCCTCCCTAGAGTTTATTTTCTTAACGTTCGTAACTTCATATTTTGATGGGTTTTCCATCCATTGCTCAATTAGTGCTGTTGACTCAGCCCCGTTCACACCTCTTGGATCTTCCGGAACTCTCAATGAATATGCATTGTACTGATTAATTGCATCATCATAATTTCCTGTCATTTTTAACATGTTAGCATAATGCAGTAACAATTCTGGGTTGCGCTTGTCGTAATCGTTTTTAATGAGACGTTTGTATGAAATAGAAGCTCGTTTATAATTTCCAGTTAGCCTGTAACATTCTGCAAGCTGAGCTGTAATCCTATTTTTTTCCTCTTTGTTCTTTTTTACTTTGGTATAGGCTTTTTTATATTTATCTATCGCAAGAGAATATTGTTGTTTTGAAAAGGCCTCATCAGCACTTTTAGCAGGATTTCGTTGTGCGGATACCATAATAGGTATAGCAATCACAAAACTAAAAATCAAGAGTGTAGAAAACAACTTGTTCATGTGTAATTATTTTTTATCTGTTTCAACTTATTAACGCAATGTGCGGGTTTTTATTGAGAATGCTTTTTAGTTTCTTTGGTTTTTGGTATATCAGGATCCTTATCCATGGAAACTTTATAATCTTCAAGTCTTTTTTCTCTGTCAATCCTATCAGCTTCTCTATTTATTTCTGTTTTGATATCTTCGGAGGCATGTTTTATATCATTAATGAACTTTCCCAATCCTCTCGCTATTTCCGGAATTTTACTAGGCCCGAAAACAAGAAGAATAGCCAGAACAACGATCATTATCTCCCCAGCCCCAAAATCGAATAATAATAACCTCAAATCATAAGTGTTTTAAACAGAGCAAAAGTAAGAAAAATGCTTACAAAGATAATTTTAGATCCTCATAATTATTAGGCGTTGTATTATTCTTTCTTTATATATTTTCTATTTTTGTCAAAGTTTCACTTATTTTTTTTTAAGACTAAATATATTTTGCAATGATTTTAAGACACTTATTTTTATTTACCACCATTATATCCATAGCCATTTCATGTACAAATTATTCTTCGGATAATAACGAATCTAGTTATGTTGGTTATGTGGTAATTATGGATTCATCCATGACTTTAATGGAAGTTGCCAAAGCCAATAATATAGGGGAACCATTTTTACGTTCCAAGCTTAATATTCCTAAGAAAATTGGTAAAAAGTATGATGTAGCTACTATGGCAAAGAGGTTTAAGTTTGACTTAGATGATTTGAAAAAAATCATAGAAGATCAGAAGAATAAGCAACTTAAAAGAACTAAATAGTTCCATCGTCATTAGCCACCTCCTTTAATTCAGAAAGACTAAAAAAATTTATTATCAAATTATGTATTCATGTTATTTTTTTTTAGCGATGAATCAAATTGATTATATACATTTGCTGCCTAAAATAAAAAGCTCTTAAGATATGTTCATATTAATGTTAGTAATATTTATTCTTGGGTATACTATGATTGCCCTTGAACACCCTTTAAAAATTGATAAAGCTGCTTCCGCTATACTTACTGGAACTGTTCTATGGGGCTTATATGCTTTAAATGCAACTGGCCTTCTAGAAATGGGTTTAAGTCCTTCTTGGGCAATGGCACAAACAATGGCTACAGATGTTATTACCTTTATCAAACCAAATGTTGATGAGGTACTTTATAATCAAGCGTGGAAAGGTACGGTTGAAACAGCAAACAATGTTATGCATTTTGTAAAACACGACCTTGATCATCATTTGGTTGAAATATCAGAAATACTTTTCTTTCTACTTGGTGCAATGACAATAGTTGAAACTGTCGATCAGCATCAGGGATTCAAGTTAATTACTGATAGAATCAAAACAACCAATAAAGTAAAATTATTATGGGTTCTTAGCATTCTAACCTTTTTTATGTCTGCAACATTAGATAACCTTACCACAACAATTGTTATGGTTGCATTATTAAGAAAACTCATTTCTGATCAGAAGACAAGGTGGTTCTTTGCTTCGATGGTTGTTCTTGCTGCAAATGCAGGTGGAGCTTGGTCACCAATAGGTGACGTAACTACCATTATGCTATGGATTGGAGGCCAGATTACCGCATTAAGTATTATTACTAATGTAATATTTCCTAGTGTAATAACGATGATAGTTCCATTACTTATTGTAACATTTACTGTTAAGGGTGAAGTTGAAAGACCGATACTTGATAGTGCAGATTCGAAGGATTTTACATCACATTTTGAACAAAAATTATTACTTATAATGGGTGTATCTGCGTTATTATTTGTTCCTGTTTTTAAAACAGTTACACATTTACCACCATATCTAGGAATGTTATTTGGCTTGGGCGTAATTTGGCTTATTACAGAAATTATGCATAGAAACAAGCCTCTGGAGGATAAGCGTAAATTAACCGTTATTGGTATTTTAAGAAAAGTTGATGTTCCAACAATTTTCTTCTTCCTTGGTATTTTATCAGCTGTTGCGGCCTTACAATCAATGGGGCATTTAAATGTTCTGGCTGAATTTCTCAATGACAATATGCAGAATATCTATGCAATTAATCTTGTGATCGGAGTATTATCAGCCATTGTTGATAACGTACCTTTGGTTGCTGGAGCAATGGGGATGTATCCCATTGCTGAGATGGGAGCAACAGGGTTTTTAACAGATTTTGTGGTTGATGGAAAATTTTGGCAATTTCTTGCTTACTGTGCAGGTACAGGTGGAAGTATTTTGATAATTGGTTCTGCCGCCGGCGTTGCAGCTATGGGCTTGGAAAAAATTGACTTTATTTGGTATATGAAGAAAATTAGTCTCCTTGCATTGGTTGGATATTTAGCTGGAGCTGGTGCATACTACCTGCAAGTAATGGTTTTAGGCCTTTAATAAAATTTAAAATAGTCTACTAGCCTCGACAGTTTGCTGTCGAGGCTTTTTTTATAAAATTTTATTTCTAGGTTGTGATTTACTGTTGCACTATTTTTTAATTTTACAATTTTAAAGAATAGATACAATGAATCGTAAAAATATTATTGTTCTCACCGTTTCATTTCTTCTGGTAGTTTGTTTCATATGGTATTTTTCATCCGATTCCACTGATTCTTCCGGAGTAATCATTGTAGAAGTCGAAGAAGGGGAGTTTATTATAGATGTAACTACAACAGGAGAGCTTGGGGCTCGAAGTAGCGAAGAGATTAAGGGGCCTAATCCAAATGGGCTAAGAAGTTCCAAGATTCATAGATATACAATTGAAGATATTGTGCCTGATGGAACAGTAGTTGATTCAGGTCAATGGGTTGCCACACTAGATCGCAGTGATCTTCAAAATAAAATTACGGATCAAGAACTTGAAGTTGAGAAGCTAGAAACACAATATGTAAAAACTCAGCTCGATACAACTTTAACGCTTAGGGCTGCTCGTGATGAGTTAATAAATTTAAAGTTTACTCTAGAAGAAAAGAAGATTATTGTTGATCAGTCAATTTATGAGCCACCAGCAACACAACGACAGGTGAAAATAGACTTTGAAAAAACACAAAGATCTTTAAAACAAAACATAGAGAATTATGAAATTAAAAAGCAAAAGGCACAGGCAGAAATGCGTGAAGTAGCTGCAAATTTGGAGAAAGCTAAGCGTGTTTTGAAAGAATTTAATAAGCTCAAAAATGAATTTATTGTAATGGCACCAAAGTCTGGAATGGTGAATTATAAACGTGATTGGAATGGGAAAAAGGTAGGTGTAGGTGGCCAGGTCAGTATGTGGGATAATGTGGTTGCAACCTTACCTAACCTGAGTGCCATGAACTCAAAAACATATGTTAATGAGATTGACATAAGTAAGGTAAAGAGAGGTCAAAAAGCGATTATAGAAGTAGACGCATTCCCAAATAAGAGCTTCACTGGTGTTGTATTTGAAGTAGCTAACATGGGGGAGCAAATGAGTAATAGTAATGCCAAGGTATTTGAGGTTATGATTCAAGTTGATGGATATGATTCCGTAATTAGACCATCAATGACCACTAAGAACAAAATAATTACAAGCACTATAGATTCGGTTATCTTTTTACCCATAGAATGTGTTAATGTATCTGATTCCATAAACTTTGTCTATACTCGAACAGGAAGAAAACAAGTAATGCCTGGTGAAATAAATGAAACAAGTATAATTATAAATGCAGGACTTGAGGCTGGTGATAAGGTATATCTGATTCCACCAGAAGGTGCCGATGAGTGGTCCCTATATATGCTGGATCAAGAAATAATTGAAAAGTTTAAACTCCTAGACAAGAAGATCCAAAAAGAATCTGAACCTTCTAATACTAAAAGATCGAACAAAAAAGGAAAAAGAAATTTCAACGGAAAAAGAAAAAAATAGGGACTAGGAGATAAAGACAATTATGGAGAGATATTTCTTAATACTATCTATTTCACTTGAAGCGGTAATTACAAATAAATTTCGTTCTATTCTTACTGCATTGGGAATCATATTCGGTGTTGCAGCTGTAATTGCAATGCTAGCGATAGGTAATGGAGCAAGACAAGAAATACTGGATCAAATAAAGCTTGTTGGATTAAATAATATTATAATTACACCAAAATCACAGGCTTTTTCACAAGACGATGCAGCCTCAGGTGATCAAGAAAGTAAGGAGATTAGTAAAAAATTCTCTCAGGGATTAAGCCTAAAGGATGCTAATAATATTTTTGAATCAATACCAACAGTTGAAAGTGTTAGTCCTGAGATTATATATTCCACCCCCGCAATTAGAAAAGGTAATAATTTGATGGTAAATTTGAGTGGAGTAACGGATGATTTTTTTACGTTGTTCAATCAAAAATTAAAAAAAGGAAATTATTTTAGTCCTGAACAGATTGAAATGGGAGCTCCAGTATGTGTGATAGGTCCCGAAGTTGTAGCCAAACTTTTTCCAAAAACTAATCCAATTGGGCGACAAATTAAATGTGGAGCTATATGGTTGAAAGTTATAGGAGTTCTGAAGGGTATTCCGGTAAGTAAAAAAGCCGAAGGTCTTGGAGTGAGTAGCTATAATCGAAATGTTTTTATCCCCATAAAAACAATATTGATGAGGTTTAAGGATAGGTCACTTATGGCCCAGTCATCAATGATGGGAGGAGGGACTGTAATGTTTTTTGGAGGAGGCAGAATGGTTACTTCAACATCATATGAAGCTTCTGAATCAGATAATCAGCTTAGTAAAATAGTAGTACAAGTAAAAGAGAGCTCTCAACTTGAATCTACCACTGAAGCAATCCGGCACATTTTATCAAGAAGACATATGGGAGTTGATGATTTCGAAATCAAAATTCCAGAACTACTATTGAAACAGGAGCAAAAAACAAAGGATATCTTTAATATTGTTTTGGGAGCAATTGCTGGCATTTCTCTTATTGTGGGAGGAATAGGAATCATGAATATAATGCTTGCCTCCGTTATGGAAAGGATTCGCGAAATTGGTGTGAGAAGAGCCATTGGAGCGACAAAAAAAGATATAATATTTCAGTTTCTGGCAGAAGCAATTTTAATAAGTATTACGGGAGGTCTTATAGGAATACTGGTAGGTGTAATAATGGCCAATTTAATTACTGCATCCACGGATATTAAAACAATAGTTTCTTTTGCTTCTATAATGCTTTCCTTTGGAGTTGCTGCAGGTGTTGGAATAATCTTTGGATGGTTACCTGCTAGAAAAGCTGCTGATCAGGATCCGGTTGAATCTCTACGTCATGATTAATTGAAGTTTTCAAAACTACAATTGAGTGACAATGTTATAATATTACCAAAACCATTCTTGAAATTGTCATTTCTGACTCATTAACAAGAAGAACAAATCTCTTATCCATCTCAAAAGGGATAAGTTAGGTAATTAAAATAACTAGTGATTATACTCCCAGTAATAATTCCATGGGATCTTTTGACCCAAATATCATTCTATTAGGATTCTCAAGTAGTTCTTTAACTTTCACAAGAAATCCTACGGATTCTCTTCCATCTATTATCCTGTGATCATAGGACATGGCTATATACATCATAGGGTGTACTTCAACTTTTCCGTTTATAGCTATTGGCCTTTCAACAATATTATGCATACCTAATATGGCACTTTGTGGAGGATTAATTATTGGTGTCGACATCATTGAACCAAACACACCTCCATTTGTGATTGTAAATGTACCTCCTGTCATTTCCTCAAGAGTTAATTTATTTTCTTTTGCTTTTATAGCCAGGTTTTTAATCTCTTGCTCTATTTTTGCCAAGCTCATACTTTCAGCATTTCTTAGAACTGGAACAACCAAACCTTTTGGAGCACTAATTGCTATGCTAATATCAACATATTCAAAACTTATAACCTCATCACCATTAATCTGTGAGTTAATCTGAGGGAACTCTGCCATGGCTTCTGTTACTGCCTTTGTGAAAAATGACATAAAGCCTAAGCCTACGCCATGTTGTTTTGCAAATGATTCTTTATATTTTTTTCTAATGTGCATTATTTGTGTCATGTTAACTTCATTGAACGTAGTTAACATGGCAGTTTCATTCTTAACGCTAACCAATCGCTGAGATAGTTTTTTTCTTAGCATTGTCATTTTTGCAGTACTACTTTCTCTGCCACCAGACCATGATGTTGATATTTCAGTGGGTTTATCAGATGATTTATTATCTGAAATATATTCAATATCAGCTTTCCCTAGTCTATGATGTCTTAAGAAGTCGATGATATCTTTTTCACTCATTTCTTTTTCAGCCATTAGTTTACGAGCTACTGGCGAAATATTAAGATCATCCATAGCTGCTGGTTTCTCTGATTCCTTGTCCTTTGTCTCAGGTTCTTCAACAACTTTCTCTTTTGCCTCAGGTTCTTCACCCAATTCCTCTTGATCTTTTTCCTTTGTTACCTTGGTTTTTTTTCCTTTAGCCTTTGTGTCAATATGACCAATTACTGAATCTATTTCTACAGTTTCTCCTTCATGAACAAGTATTTTTAATTTACCTGTTGCTTTGGCAGCAATGCTAAGAGTAGCTTTATCAGAGTCAATTTCAACAATATCCTGATTTTCTTCTACGTGATCTCCATCGCCAACTAGCCATTCAGCAATTAGAATTTCTGTGATAGATTCACCTGGGCTTGGTACTGTTATTTCAACTTTCATGGAAGTATCTTGGTTACAGTTATCAAATTATATTTATTTTAATGGTTTAGATCCCGAATGATTAGTGCTCTCCATTTTATCTAATTTCATCTCTTCTAATTCCTTTTCGAAGGATTCCCATTTATTTCCAATACAACCCATCTTGCATTCATCATTTAAGTATGGGCAGTCACATAAACCAAATACGCTGTCTATGATTTTTTTCTGTCTAATGTTATGAAATTTAGGAGATCCGGTAGAAGGGCTACCACTAGCAGGCCTTGCCACTACGGTTATTTTAATCTCAGTTGTTAGTTTATTGAAAACATATTCCCATGCTCCCATATTTGACGGCTCTTCTTGCACCCAGTTATAGCTAGTTACATTATTATACCTTCTTAGAATTTCTTTAAGTTGAATCATTGGAAATGGATATAGCTGCTCAATTCGCACAAGAGCAACTTTTCCGTCAGCTATTTTTTCATTTTCCTCAAGTAAGTCGTAGTATATCTTACCTGTACATATTGCAACTTTTTTTACGAGCTCGGGTTTGGTAGTACTATCATCTATTATTTCTTTAAAGCCACCGGATGTAAAATCAGATGAGGGTGAAATACATCTTGAGTGACGCAATAGACTCTTTGGTGTAAATACTATCAAAGGCTTTCTAAATGGTCTGTACAATTGACGACGCAGAATATGAAAGAAATTTGCAGGAGTAGAGCAATTGGCAACTTGCATATTATTATCAGCACACAGTAAAAGAAACCTTTCCATTCTTGCACTTGAATGCTCTGGGCCCTGGCCTTCATAGCCATGTGGTAACAGAACTACTAAGTCATTCATCACATTCCATTTATCTTCTGCGCTACTAATAAATTGATCGAAAATAACTTGTGCTGTGTTTGCAAAATCGCCAAACTGCGCTTCCCATATTGTTAATTTATTGGGAGAGGCAAGAGAATATCCATATTCAAATCCTAAAACACCATATTCTGATAAACTAGAATTATAAATTTCAAATGATGCTTGATTCTTAGATAGGTGCTGCAGAGGAGTATACTTTTCTTCACTGTCTTCTATACTTAGCACCGCGTGCCTATGTGAAAAAGTACCACGCTCAACATCCTGACCACTAAAGCGAACAGGAATCCCTGCTTCAACAAGGCTACCATAGGCAAGAAGTTCACCCATGGCCCAATCAAATTTTCCAACACCTTCCACCATCTTCAACCTCTGGTTATGAAGTCTAACACTTTTCCTGAAGAACTTTTTATCAAGAGGTAATTCATTCAATTTTTTTACCAATCGTTTTAATGTTGTCTTTTTTATTGATGTATCCGGTGATTTCAAAAAATCACTTTCTTCAGCTTTTCTTATATCCTGCCATGTTTCAGATAGAAAATTATCAATGGTTGTTTTTTTAGCGGTTTTACCTTTTACGTAATTTTTTTCAAGCTTTTCTAATAACTGGGATTCTTCTTGCTCACATAACTCGGTATCAGTTATACCTTCTTTAATGAGTTGATCCTTGTATATTATATATGGATTAGGATGTTTTTCAATGGTCTTGTATAATGTGGGCTGTGTAAATCTTGGCTCATCACCTTCATTGTGTCCAAAGCGCCGATAGCATAGTATATCTATGAAGACATCTTTTTTGAATTTATTTCTGAACTCCATTGCCGTCTGAATACTATAAACCAATGATTCTGGATCATCTCCATTAACATGAAAAACAGGCGAAAGAGTTGTTTTTGCTACATCAGTGCAATAAGTTGATGATCTTGCATCAAGATAATCTGTTGTAAAGCCTATTTGGTTGTTGATAACCAAATGAATGGTTCCACCTGTTGAGTAACCAGCTAAGTCCTGCATTTGTAATACTTCATATACAACACCTTGGCCAGCTATTGAAGCATCACCATGAATTAATATTGGTGCTATCTTACTGGAATCACCATCATATATTTCATCAATTTTTGCTCGTGTGATACCCTCAACAACAGGATCTACAGCTTCTAAGTGCGATGGGTTTGGTGCAAGGGTAAATTTTATTTGTTTACCATTACTTGAATTTCTAGTAATGGTATACCCAAGGTGATATTTAACATCTCCGAGTAAGCCTTCATTGTCGTATTCAACACCTTCAAATTCTGAGAACACATCTTTATAAGGTTTTCTTAGAATATTAACCAAAACGTTTAAGCGACCCCGATGCGACATTCCAATAATAAACTCTTTAATGCCTGTCTCAGAACCTTTTTCCATAATCGCATCTAACGCGGGTATAAGAGACTCGGCACCCTCCAATGAAAATCTCTTTTGACCTGGAAACTTCTTTTGTAGAAAAGATTCAAAAAAGACAGATCTGCGTAGTTTTTCAAGTATATATAATTTTTCATCATTTGAATATTCAGGACTATTTCTTTGACTCTCAAAATGATGTTGAAGCCAAGTTACCATTTCTAAATCTCTGATGAATAAAAACTCGACACCAATCGATCTACAATATGTTTGTTCTAAAAATGATACAATGTCTCTTAATTTTGCTCTTCCTATACCAAGTTTATGACCTGCATCAAATTCTCTGTCAAGGTCTTCTTCAGTTAAGTCAAAGTAACTTAGGCTTAACGAAGGTTTATATTCTCTTCTTTTACGAACGGGATTAGTTTTTGTAAATAGATGCCCTCTTCTTCTATAATCATTTATAAGGTTTATTACCTTAAATTCATCTGATGATGATAGTTCAGAATTCTTTGGGGAATAATTCTGAAATGCAAAATCCATTCCCTCAAAGAAACTCGCCCAACCTTCGTCTAGATCTGATGGGTTTTTTTTATATTTTTTATAAAGCTCTTCTATTGTAGAAGGATCTGAATTATTTAAGAAGCTGTATCTATCCATAACTGATGGTTAGTATATGACTTTTATGTTTTATTAGTCTGTAATTATTGCTGATTATGATTAATTTAAAAATATTAAAAGTAATGATTTCAGTTAAAGAAATCCCGAATTACCATGATTAATTGGTATCGGGATTATTATACATTTGTTACTGTTTATTCCGGGTGAATTGCTTCAACTGGACATACATCAGCACACGCTCCACAATCTGTACAAATATCCGGGTTAATTACATAAATATCTCCTTCTGTGATTGCTTCCACTGGACATTCATCGAGGCAGGAGCCGCATGCAGTGCAGTCATCAGTGATCTTATAAGCCATAGTCAGGTAATTTAAGTTAATAATTACTCTGCAAATATAAAGTTTTGTTCAATACACAATATTTTTTAGAGTAATTTTAAAAGAATCTAAAACATGCTCAAAAATGGTGTAACATTGGATAAAATATTGGTTCATGATTCAGGTACTCATGACCAAGGTATTCACATGATGCTGGCAAGTATGGAGACTCCAGAATCCTCGGTAGCAATTGGTGTAAGGAGAGAAGTTAAACGTGAAACATTCGAGGATAATATGTGGGAATCCATCGAATATGAAAAAGATAATACATGGTAATTAGATTAATTTTTTAATTATTGGTAATCATAGACTAAGATTTTTTAATTTTAGCGATTCTTAAAGTTAGGAAAGCAATTTTTCTGTTGTTTTTATCAATAATAAGAAACAGTTTTACTCGTTCAAACTACATTATAATTAACAAATATGACAAAAGGGTTACTAATAATACTTGCCGTAGTGATTGCGTTATGCAATAGCAGCTGTAGTACTGACATTGATATGTATGCTGAATATAAGGATATAACCATCGTATATTCAATTGTAGATATAGGTGATGATACAGCATGGGTAAAGATTACAAAGGCTTTTACTGGTCCTGGTAATGCATTGCTTTTAGCACAAAATTCAGATTCAAGTAATTATCTCTATAAATTAAATGCTTATATAACTGGTATTAAAAATGGAGTTTTATCTGAACCATTGATATTGGATACTATTACAATAAAAAATAAGGCCACAATTGATACAATAATAAATAACGAAGGAGATACAATTATTATTAATCCATTTTATGCGCCAAACCAATTGATGTATTATACTGCCACAAAATTGAACAAAGATTATGACTATTCACTAACAATTGAAAAAAATAATGAAGAGTCATTAACATCTTCAACGGGCATGGTAAATACTTTTTCTGTCAGTAAACCTGTTAATAGAATTGTTTTTTCAGAGACGGCAGATAATTCAATAGAATGGACTGCTCCCAAAAATGGAGTTATGTTTGAAGTTAGCTTAAAATTCAATTATACTGAATACGCTCCAGGATATTCGGATACGTTAAACAAATCAATTGGATGGTATGTGGGAACTAGAAATGCTAAAACATCTGATGGCGGGGAAAGTATGGATGTAAGTTATTCAGGCCCATATTTCTATAGCCTTCTCGTTTCAGAGCTTCCAGATGTACCAAATGTTACAAGGTGGGCTGGTAAAGTAGATATTACAATTGCTTCAGGATCGCAGGTTCTGGCAACCTACCTAGACATAAACTCAGGTGGAGCCTCCTTGCTAGAAGAAGTTCCTGTTTACTCCAATATTGATGGTGGAACCGGGATATTTGCATCTAGATACACAACTATTAAAGAAATACAACTGTCCACAACAACAGAGAGAAATCTTATTGAAAACTATAATTTAGGTTTCAAATTTAAGAACTAACCACTTAGAATTATTTCTTCGAATCTTATCTTTTTTCCTTACCTGATAATTTCTGCCTTTTTGTCACTTTTACTTGTTATTAGTTCATTAGTAATAATTTATGTCAAAATTTGCCTATTAAACAGAGTTTTGGCATAATCATTGACAAGTATTCTTAAGAAATTAAAAACTAGAAATAAAATATAATAGAATTATGGGAAAAATAATTGGAATCGACTTAGGAACAACGAACTCTTGTGTTGCTGTAATGGAAGGAAATGAGCCAGTTGTGATACCTAATAGCGAAGGTCGTAGAACAACCCCATCGATTGTAGCATTTACTGAAAATGGTGAACGCAAAGTTGGTGATCCTGCAAAACGTCAGGCAATCACTAATCCAGTTAATACGGTATACTCCATAAAACGTTTTATGGGAAATCGTTATGCAGAGATGGGTAAGGAGATAGGTCGTGTTACCTATAAAGTAGTAAAGGGTGATAATGATACTCCACGAGTTAAAATTGAAGATAGGCTATATTCACCACAAGAAATTTCCGCAATGGTTCTTCAAAAAATGAAGAAAACTGCTGAGGATTATCTTGGTCAAACTGTTTCAGAAGCAGTTATTACTGTTCCTGCATATTTTGATGATTCAGAACGTCAGGCTACTAAAGAGGCCGGAGAAATTGCAGGTCTAACGGTGAAGAGAATAATAAATGAGCCCACAGCTGCTGCACTTGCATATGGTCTTGATAAGAAAAAAGAAGATGCTAAAGTTGCAGTATTTGATTTGGGTGGTGGCACATTCGATATAAGTATCCTAGAATTAGGAGATGGTGTGTTTGAGGTAAAATCCACAAATGGTAATACTCATCTTGGTGGTGATGATATTGATCAGGTTATTATAGACTGGCTAGCAGATGAATTTAAGAATGATGAAGGTTTGGACCTTAAGAAAGATCCTATGGCTCTTCAGCGTTTAAAGGAAGCTGCTGAAAAGGCTAAGATTGAATTATCAAGCACTACGGAGACGGAAATCAATTTACCATATATTATGCCAGTTGATGGTGTGCCAAAACACCTTGTAAGAAAACTAACTAGAGCTAAATTTGAAATGTTGGCTGATAAACTTTTTCAGGATACAATAAAACCTTGTACAGATGCATTGAAAGATGCAGGTTTAAATGCTTCTGATATTGATGAAGTTATTTTGGTTGGAGGGTCAACACGTATTCCAGCAATTCAGGAAATTGTTAAGAAAATATTTGGAAAGGAACCTTCAAAAGGTGTAAACCCAGATGAAGTAGTTGCTCTTGGAGCAGCAATTCAGGGTGGTGTTTTAACAGGTGAGGTTAAGGATGTACTATTACTTGATGTAACGCCATTAACTCTTGGTATAGAAACAATGGGTGGAGTTATGACTAAACTCATCGAATCAAATACAACTATACCAACTAAAAAATCAGAGACATTTTCAACTGCTGCGGATAATCAACCATCCGTTGAAATTCATATTTTGCAGGGTGAACGTCCAATGGCAAATCAGAATAAGAGTATAGGTAAATTCCATCTTGATGGAATTCCACCATCTCCTCGTGGTGTTCCACAAATTGAGGTAACATTTGATATTGATTCAAATGGTATTTTAAATGTTTCTGCAAAAGATAAAGCTACAGGAAAGTCTCAAAGTATTAGAATTGAAGCTTCATCAGGATTATCAGATGAGGAAATCAAGAATATGAAAGCCGAAGCCGAAGCAAATGCTGACGCTGATAAAGTTGAACGAGAAAAAATTGATAAATTAAATGCAGCAGATGCATTAATATTTCAAACTGAGAAGCAACTGAAGGAATACGGGGATAAATTACCTGATGATAAGAAAGTAGAAATTGAAGGTGCACTTGAAGAGTTGAGAAATGCTCATAAGAGTCAAGATCTAGATGCATTGGATGCTTCAATGGAAAAGCTAAATGGAATCTGGCAAACTGCAAGTGAAGCGATGTATAAAGATACAGAAGCACAGCCAGGAGCAGAAGCAGATGGTCAACCAGATGGAAATCCTGATGGAGGTACACCGGGTGATGATGAAGTTACTGATGTCGATTTCGAAGAGGTCGATGATAAGTAGAGCTTAAAACTAAAATAATTAAAGAGCGTTGCATAATTGTAACGCTCTTTTTTTTGCAATTTTTTATCTGCATTTTTTAAATGGGAATTATTTTTGTTTGGTGGCTAATCTGCCGGCTAATTATCAGATAATGAGGCTAAAATAACAACTGGTTATAATAAATATGAGATTAATATTTTAACAAACCATAATTATAACACTAAATATGAAAAAAGTATCAACAGATGTTAATAACTATAACCGGTCTTTTTATTAAAAAATAAAGTAAAAAAGGTAATTTAGAAGCCCTTTTAAAATTTGAAATTAAACTAATTAAATAATTTATTTATGAAGAAATTTACACTTTTTGCAGTAATAGTAATGCTGTTTAGCTTATTTGATGGAAATTCTACTTATGCTCAGAACCTTGCTTTGAACGGTGGATTTGAAGACTGGACAGTTAATGGAGCAGCTGGGCCTGCTGATGATTGGTCTTTATCCTCTACAAGCAGCACAGGAGCTCAAGAAACAACAAATGTACGAACAGGATCTTATGCTACAAACCTTACTTGGACAACTACTAGTACCATTAGGTTTGAACAAACAGTAGCAATTACAGCTGGTAATAATTATAACTTTTCATTTTGGGCGTTAGATAATGATCCTGCTGGAAGAGTAAGAGTAGCAGTTCGTTGGTATGATTCTGGCGGGTCATTTATAAGCGGATATTATGGAGATTATTCATCTGATAACTCAAGTTGGCAGCAGCTTAGTAGTGGGTCACAAACCGCTCCTGCGTCAGCAGTGGATGCTCACATAGAAATTAGGGGTTATGATGTTAGTTCTGGATGGTCAGGTTCTGCAACTGTATATCTTGATGATGCTGAATTTGTTCAGATAACTTCGCTTGAAATAAGTAAAGCATATGCAATAAGCGAAACGGCTGTTGATGTGGTTTATTCTGCATCTGTAAGCTCTGTCAGCGCTACTGATTATTCGCTTACAGGAACTGCATCTATCACATTTTCTGGTGCTAGTATCGATGGTTCTGATAATACTCTAGTGCATCTTACTGGCGCATCTGTCAATATGGTTGGAGATATAACTGTTGATAATCTTGCTGATGCTGCAAATGCCGACAATTATGATTTCTATGCTGGTATTATGCCGATTTATTATACCAATACCACTAATCCAACAGGTACCATGAATAATTCTGAATTGGCAACATTTAGTGGAATAATAAGTGCCAATGATGAGTACAACAATGTGTGGATTAGCGATGCAAGTGGTGCATATAATGGAGTTCT
>ENA-UZWS01003902-UZWS01003902.1-metagenome-genome-assembly--contig:-Day-3-25m-contig-3902_pt1 | contig 75398 bp, 69 predicted proteins | sample MGYA00260343_ERZ794903 | MGnify/ENA metagenome assembly ERZ794903
AGGCTTAAGCTCACCGTTTCAATGGCATCGGTGATGGTCACCGTGTCACTGGCGGTGTTAGCGCTGCTTTCGTTTAAAAAACCAGCCAACCGAATCACATGCTCAGGTAATACTGCTTGCTGTATATGCTCTATATTAGATAGCACATCCTCAATTTGGTTTTCTGGTTCATTTACCTGTAGATCCATGATGCCTTTATCAGTAATCAACAAGCTAAAGGTCGATTTTAATAGTAAACTATCCTCTAAATTAACAACCACAATATCAATTTCAGGCGCTGGTGATACGCTGCTATCGCCGGCTATGGGCACGCTGACAATATGGCTATCTGGGGAACGGCCTCCAGTACCAACCAAATTCACAACCTGATCACTTGGGATATTCTCACGTAAATTGTCATATTGCCCTGCTTCTACAATAAGGATATCCGCTGGTACAAACTCTCCAGTCTGCGGTTCTACAATTTCTATTAGCAGCCGCAATTCATTGGTACCAAATGACTCATCAATAGCAGTTATCTTCAATTGCGCACCAATAACGACTTTATCAAGTGCTAGATTATTAGCCACCGTTCTACACCCTAATTAAGTAGATTGATAATATGTGATATAACTCAAACATATTTTGGACCTATACCTGCAAACCAAAATGACTCAATATATAACCTAGGCTATGAAGCACTCGATAATATGAATATATATAATCATGTTTTGCACTTATTAAGTCGATCTGTGCGTTTACCAGTTTCGTCTCCACATCAAGCATATCCTGCAACTCTATCTTGCCTAATTTAAGCTGCAGCTTTGCTTTATCTTTATAACTTTGTGCAGTGAGAACTCGCTGTTCCATTATTTTTTCTAGTTTTTTATGTAAATTCAAAGCTTGCCAAGATAGGCGCAAGCTGTCTTCTACTTCCCTGATTTTATCGATGTATTGTTGCTTTGCCGTCTCTAAAGAACTTGACAGTTCCAGTTTTTTGTATGCTCTCTTGTCACCGTTAAATATGTTGTATTTCAAATTCAACATGGCCGACAAGTGCTGCTTGTTACCTATATCACCTGCTGAATTGTGGCCCCAGCCAGCAACCAACTCGAAGTTGATTGCTGGGACTTCCAGCGCCGACTCAATATCCAAATTTAGTCTATGTGCTTCAACATTGTATTTATTGGCATTTAAGACTGGGTGGTTAGCCTGAGAAATATCGATTAGCTCAGAAATAGTCAAATCAAGTGGTACTGCACGATAGGGTTCAACCTTTCCCGAAAACGGATCTATTAATGAGAAGTAGCCTTCAAGTTCTAGGCCATAGCTAAATTCAGGCTCTTCCAAATTATCAGTTGATGCTCCAATAAATGCTAAATATTGTGACTTGCTGTCTGCATAATTGGCTTGTGCTGCGGCCAAACTTACTTCAGCTTCAATTAATCTGAGATCAACATCAGCCAAATCAACCTCATTGGAAATCCCCTGATCGACTCTAAAGGCGATTTTTTGACGCAGGTCCTTATGCGCACCCACCAAATTAGTTTGGGAGTCGATAATCGCATTATGGCGCAGTCTATCTATATACAACTCTGCTAACCGAAGGGCAACATCTGAAGATATGGCTTGCAAATGATAATGCACCTCCATGCGTTTCCGATTAAGACGTTCAATTTTGTAGTCTGTTAAATGGCCATCATAAATATTTTGTGCAACAACAACAGAAATATCTCCTCGCGGCAATAATCCATTGCTAGGAGCATCTGATTTTCTGATCTGTTCAGTGCCCGCTGCAACCAACAAATCAACCGTAGGCAAGTAGTCTGCTCGTAACCCAGATGTTTTTGAATCCAACAAGTCAGATTCATATTTTTTCTGTAAAATTTTTGGGTGGCTTTTTAGTACTTCAGTGATAGCTTCACTTAACATGCTCGCCTGTGATAATCCGGAAAATAAACCGATAGGCATAACCAGCAGGCCAACTTTTATTAGGTAAACACACCTATTATTCAACCAATTCAACATACGTCTCCCTCAGCGTTCGTGTAACGCATAGTGTTTTGCTCTTAATATAGGTTTTATCAGATAGGATAGGATGCTTCTCTCACCAGTCACTATATCAACTGAAACCGTCATTCCTGGAATCAACCTCTTCGCTTCACCATCTACATTCAGATAGTTGGAATCAGTTCTAACCTTAGCCAAATAATAACTTTCCTTTTCATCAGCTATGGCATCCGCACTGATATGCTCAAGTTCTCCAGACAGGCCACCGTAAATAACAAAATCGTAAGCTGTGAACTTCACCATTACCCGTTGGCCCTGACTCAAAAAACCAATGTCAGAAGGTCTTATTTTTACCTCCATTACTAAATCATCATCTAACGGCACAATTTCAATCAAATCCATGCCTGGGTTTACCACAGAAGAAATAGTGCTAGCTAACACCCGCTGAACTGTGCCTTTCACAGGAGACTGAATCGCGGTTCGACTTACTCTATCTTGGGCGGCTGATCGTGTTTGTTTTATGGTTTCCAACTCAGCCAGTACAGTATTAAGCTGTGTTCGTACATCATTTTGAAAACTGAGCTTTTTTGCACTCCGTTGTTCGGATAGTTCAACTTGACGCGTTCTCAACAAAGGCAGTTTCATATCAATCGCCGACAACTCACCGTCCAGATCATTCAGTTTCTTTTTGATATTCAATATCTCAACTTCAGAAATTGCACCTACATCTAACAAGGGTTCAGAAATGGCTAATTCTTGCTGCAAAAGATCAATAGATTGCTGCAGGTAGATACGATCACTTTGCAATGCCTCGGCCTCTTGGCGCTTAGCGTTCATCTGATTATCAAAAACAGCCAATGAAGCCCCCAACTCCAACTCAAGCGATCGATAAAGCTTATTTTCCTGGCTCACTATATCGGGAATATCTTGTCTCAACCAAGACGAAAAAACGGGCTCCACTCCTTCTAACTGAGCTCTTAGTCGTACTTCACTCGCCATCAAAATAGTAATTTTTTTGGAAATCTCCCCAAGGTTCGACTCAAACTGTGTATTATCAATGCGCAGTAACACATCGCCCTGGTTAACCAACTCACCCGGATTAACAAGAACTTGCGCGACAATGCCGCCCTCAAGGCTTTGTAAAACTTGCAGTTGTTGTGAGGGGATGACTTTACCACTGCCAATCACCAGCTCTTCTATTTCTGTATAAGCTAGCCAATAAATAGCGGTGCAAAAAAACAATAGAATGACGAATAAAAGTAGCCGTGCACCACGAGGCGTGCGCAACAAGAGTGCGGCGTTACGATCAGATATAAAAGCAAAATCTTGCTCTTGAATAAGTTTCCATTCTCGGCCTAAAGACCGATGATGCTTGCTGCCGCTCATAATCTAAACCTTTTTACCAGCCAGAACCTGATCTTTAGGTCCGTCAGCTATAACACGGCCCTGATCAACTATGATCAGTCTATCGACAAGCTCCAACATACTAGTACGGTGAGTAATAAGTACCAGTGTTTTATCTTTGGCATGATTGTGCAGATGTTGTTTAAGTGCCTTCTCACTACTATCATCCAAAGCACTGCTAGGCTCATCCAGCATCAGTAGCGGAGCATCTGATAAGAACGCTCTGGCAAGTGCTACACTTTGTTTCTGACCAGTAGAAAGTCGCTCACCACGCTCTCCAACCTGCATGTTAAAGCCTTCTGGGTGACGGTTGGCGAAGTCTGATACGCCGGCCTTATCGGCCGCCCACAAAATATCATCATCTGTAGCCGACGTATTACCACATAAAATATTCTCTTTCAGGGTGCCCAAAAATAACGTCGGGTTTTGATCTACATAAGCTATATTCTTGCGTAATAAGTAAGGGTCGATCTGATTGATATCTAAACCATCCATCTGAATTGATCCACAACTCGCTTCGTGCAGCCTGAGGATCAATTTTTGAATGGTGGTTTTACCTGCGCCCATACGTCCGATAATGGCCACCTTCTCACCAGCCTTTATGGAAAAAGAGAGCGCGTCAAGACACCCGTGCTGCTCATTAGGATAGTGAAAGCTAACTCCACTAAAGACAATCTCTCCAGTCAACTGTTTAGGGCTAAGTGAATTAACCAGTTCATCATTTTCAGTGGGCAGTTGCATCATCCTGTTCAAGGCAATATACGCCGCTTTAGCGTGATAATATCGCGCAGCAAGGCCAGCTACTTGTGCCATAGGTGCCAGAGCTCTACCAGACAATATAACGATGGCTATAATACCACCTAAACTTAACTGCCCTGCAACGTTCAAATACACCCCAGCAATGACAACAGCGACCGAAACAGTGTGCTGAATCAATTGCGCAACATGCAGGCTTGAAGCACCAAGTAACCTAGAACGAATACCCGTTTCAGCAATATAGCCTGTGATTCGTTCCCAGCGATTTTGCATCATGCCCTGCAACCCTAGAAACTTTATGGTATCGATGGCGTATAAGCTTTCAACTAGCTTGGCATGTCTGTCAGTTGACGCCCGGACCTGCTGGTCAATACTAGTCCGTAAAGGGCTTTGTATCATCAGGCCAAAAATTATAATAAGCACAACTCCAACCAGTGGGATAAAAACCAATTCTCCAGCGATAAAATAAATAACACTCAAAAACAAAACTACAAAGGGAAAATCCACCAGTGAGGTGAAGGTAGCTGAAGTAATAAATTCACGAATACTCTCGAAATCTCTTAAATTATTCGCAAAAGCCCCTGCTGATTGTGGCTGACTGACTGACTTGGCGCTTACCGCCCATTCAAATGTAGAGGATGATAGTAGAACATCAGATTTTTTGCCTGCCACATCAATGAAGAAACCTCTTAGCATGCGCATAACAAAGTCAAAAAAATGAACGATAAGTATTCCAGAGGCCAACACCCATAACGTTTCAATGGCTTGGTTAGGCACTACCCGATCATATACATTCATAATAAATAGTGGACTAGCCAAAGCAAATATATTGACCATAAAAGACGCTATCAATACATCTCGATAAATACGCCAAGATTTTGTCAATGACCCCCAAAACCAGTGCTTTTTGTTTACTTTTAAGAGCTCTGGATTGTGTTCATTAAACACATACTGTTTTGACACCAGAATTAATTGACCACGGTAGTTATCGCCGAGTTCTCTTAAAGATATGACAACCTCACCCTCGGTTTCGTGTGATAGTAGGGTTGCAGTTTTAGCGTGCCGATCTATAGACAACAGCAATGCAGCTTTATGACTATGCAACAAGATAACGGCGGGTAAAACTAAAGAAGATACAGATCCCAGTTGTCGCTCTACTAATTTGGCCTTCAGCCCTATTCTGCTGGCAGCTCGGATAAACAAGTCAGGAGTTAGCTTATTATCAACAAGCGGCAGACCCGCTCTAATCGTGTCTGCTGGCGTGGATATTCCATGGTAGTGAGAGAGCCACTGCAAACTATAGGAAAGGGCGTCTGCATTCGCCTCTTGAAAATGGGGCTGAATATTCATATCGATATGTCTAGCAACACCCTTACCCAAAGATGCGTCATATTTGTCTCTATTAATATACTGGCATTATTTTGTAACCGATTTCATTTGGCGAGGTACTTGTAATAGTCTTCGCCTAGGGCACAACAATACAGAAACTATAGCAATCTATCCTTGGCTTTACCTATCTTTACATTAGGCTTCAATAGATATAGTGATTGGCCTAGATCAATTATTCTTAACATAATGAATTATTGACCATGGTGTCAACTATTAGGTGCCGGTTATTTATAAATATATTTAATACAAAAAAACCCAAGCTGCTTACACAGTCTTGGGTTTTTAATGAAGCCTAGGCAACCGGGTTAAAACCCGGCCTAGAACAAAACTAGACGCTATCCGCCAGTCATCTCTGCTCGCAGGGCTTCTGTCAGAGCTGCTTGCACTTCTTCTGCACTTACAGTCGCCGTACCTTCAGCACGCATTTGCTCTTGACGCTTGCGCTTACGCTCACTGTGATAAGCCAGACCGGTACCAGCAGGAATTAGACGACCTACTACCACGTTCTCCTTAAGACCACGCAGATGGTCTTTCTTACCGGTTACCGCTCCTTCAGTTAACACTCGCGTCGTTTCCTGGAAGGAAGCGGCAGAGATGAAGGATTCAGTAGCCAAAGAAGCCTTGGTAATACCCAACAACACACGTTGAGCATGGGCATGGATCTTATCTTCGTTATCCATACGCTCGTTCTCTTCCAAGAAACGATTGTATTCAACCTGATCACCTTTGATCAGTTTCGTATCACCTGAAGAAGTAACATCAACCTTGCGCAACATCTGACGCACAATGACTTCGATATGCTTATCGTTAATGCCTACACCCTGTAGTCGGTATACTTCCTGCACTTCAGTAGCAATGTAGTTAGCCAAGGCTTCAACACCCAAGATACGTAGGATATCATGTGGGTTGAAAGGACCATCAGCAATAACTTCACCCTTTTCTACAGTTTCACCTTCAAACACGTTCAGCACACGCCACTTAGGAATTAGCTCCTCGTATGTATCTGTGCCATCATTAGGAGTAATTACCAAGCGATTCTTACCCTTGGTTTCCTTACCAAAGGATACGATACCTGAAATCTCAGCCAAGATGGACGCATCCTTAGGCTTACGCGCTTCAAACAAGTCAGCAACTCGTGGCAGACCACCGGTAATATCTTTGTTACCAGCACTCTCCTGAGGAATACGTGCCAAAACATCACCAACAGACAGCTCACCGCCATCATTGATGCTTAACAAAGCACCACCTGGTAGTGGGTATTGAGCGGGCGTATCAGAATCCGTCATCATTAGATCCTTACCCTTAGCATCAACCAACTTCACCATTGGACGTAGGTCTTTACCAGCAGTAGGACGCTCGGCAACAGGGATGATTTGTGTGGTAGTAAGGCCCGTCAACTCATCAGTGTTGCGGTGCATGGTAATACCTTCTTCCAAACCAACAAACTGCACCTTACCGGCCAATTCAGACACAATGGGGTGAGTATGTGGATCCCAGGTAGCCACTACAGCTCCGGCTTCTACAGCTTCACCATCGGCCATGAGAATTACGGAACCGTATGGTAACTTATAACGTTCACGCTCACGACCATGCTCATCGGTAACACCCAATTCAACAGAACGAGATGTGGCGACCATACTACCATCAGCGCGGGTTACCGCTTTTAAGTTGTGCAGACGTATCTCGCCACCATTTTTCACTTCAATCTTATCAGCAGCTGCCGCTCGAGATGCCGCACCACCAATATGGAAGGTACGCATGGTCAACTGAGTACCAGGCTCACCGATAGACTGAGCAGCTACAACACCCACAGCCTCACCAATGTTAACTAAATGACCACGACCCAGGTCACGACCATAGCAATTGGAACACACACCGTAGCGAGTATTACAAGTAATTGGCGAGCGCGCCTTGATTTCGTCGATAGAAGACAAAGATTCATCAGTTTCTAAACGCTCAACCCAGCGCTCATCGATCAATGTGCCCTTAGCAATCAATACTTCTTGGGTTGTAGGGTTAACTACATCATCAGCAACAACACGACCCAGAATGCGCTCAGACAGTGGTACAATCACATCACCACCTTCAATCACTGGCTGCATAATCAGCCCTTCTTCAGTGCCACAGTCAACGTCTGTCACTACCAAATCTTGCGCTACGTCTACCAGACGACGCGTCAAGTAACCGGAGTTAGCCGTTTTCAAAGCTGTATCGGCCAAACCCTTACGAGCACCGTGAGTAGAGATAAAGTATTCCTGTACAGACAGGCCTTCACGGAAGTTAGCGGTAATGGGGGTTTCGATAATGGAGCCATCTGGCTTGGCCATCAAACCACGCATACCACCCAACTGACGCATCTGAGCTGCACTACCACGAGCTCCAGAGTCAGCCATCATATATACAGAGTTGAAGGATTCTTGTTCAACTTTCTTGCCGTCAGAATCTATGACTGAGTCTACTTTCAAAGTATCCATCATGGCGCCAGCAACCAATTCGTTGGCACGGGACCAGATATCGATAACCTTGTTGTACTTTTCACCTTGGGTCACCAAACCATCACGGAACTGACCTTCGATCTCGCGTACTTCGTCTTCGGCCTCATCAATGATCGCGGCTTTCTTATCCGGGATAACAAAGTCATTCACGCCAACAGAAGAGCCAGAACGAGTAGCGTAAGAGAAGCCGGTGTACATTAGCTGGTCAGCAAAGATAACCGTTTCTTTTAGGCCCACGTTACGATAGCAGGCGTTGATCAAGTTAGAGATAGCCTTCTTTTTCATAGCTTGGTTAATCAAGCTATAAGGCAAACCTTTTGGCATAATAGAAGACAGTAAAGCACGGCCCACTGTGGTATCTACCAGCAGTTGCTGGGGCACCATTTCGCCAGTTTCTTCATCACGTTCGTACTCAAATACGCGCACTTTCACTTTGGCTTGCAAGTCAACTTGCTTAGCACCAAAGGCACGCTCGGCCTCAGCCACATCAGCAAAAACCATACCCTCGCCCTTGGCGTTAATACGATCACGCGTCATGTAGTAGATGCCCAAAACCACGTCCTGAGAAGGCACGATAATTGGCTCACCGTTGGCTGGCGACAGGATGTTATTGGTAGACATCATCAGGGCGCGAGATTCTAACTGAGCTTCCAAAGTTAACGGTACGTGTACCGCCATTTGGTCACCGTCAAAGTCAGCGTTGTAGGCCGCACATACCAGTGGGTGCAACTGAATCGCTTTACCTTCGATCAATACCGGTTCAAACGCCTGAATACCTAAACGGTGCAAGGTTGGTGCACGGTTTAACATCACTGGGTGTTCGCGGATTACTTCGGCAAGGATATCCCAAACTTCCGCTGTTTCACGCTCTACCATCTTCTTGGCAGCTTTTATGGTAGTTGCAAGACCGCGCAACTCCAACTTGGAGAAGATAAACGGCTTGAACAATTCCAAAGCCATTTTTTTAGGCAAACCACACTGATGCAATTTCAGATAAGGGCCAACCACGATGACCGAACGGCCAGAATAGTCAACACGTTTACCCAATAGGTTCTGACGGAAGCGGCCCTGCTTACCCTTGATCATGTCAGCCAAGGACTTCAGAGGACGCTTGTTAGAACCAGTAATAGCACGACCACGACGACCATTGTCCAACAGCGCATCCACAGATTCCTGCAGCATACGCTTTTCGTTGCGTACGATAATATCGGGAGCAGCCAGATCCAACAAACGCTTCAAACGGTTATTACGGTTGATAACGCGACGGTACAAGTCGTTCAAGTCAGAAGTCGCAAAACGTCCGCCATCCAGAGGTACCAATGGGCGCAAATCAGGTGGCAAAATAGGCAGCACATTAAGTACCATCCATTCTGGCTTGTTGCCTGAATGCAAGAAGGCTTCCATCAGCTTCAAACGCTTGGACAATTTCTTGATTTTGGTTTCGGAATTGGTGTTAGGAATTTCTTCACGCAGTTGCGCTACTTCCTGTTCCAAATCCATATCACGCAACAGGCCTTGAATTGCTTCAGCACCCATCTTGGCGTCAAAATCATCACCAAATTCTTCCAACGCTTCAAAATACTGTTCGTCATTCATCAGCTGGCCACGCTCAAGGGTGGTCATACCTGGGTCGATAACGATAAAGCTTTCAAAGTAAAGTACACGCTCAATATCACGTAGGGTAATGTCCAACAACAAACCAATACGTGATGGCAGCGACTTTAAGAACCAAATGTGAGCCACTGGGCTGGCCAGCTCAATGTGACCCATGCGCTCACGGCGCACCTTGGCTAACGCTACTTCTACGCCACATTTTTCACAGATAACACCGCGGTGCTTTAGACGCTTGTACTTGCCACACAGGCATTCGTAGTCTTTTACTGGGCCAAAGATCTTGGCACAGAAAAGGCCTTCACGCTCTGGCTTAAAGGTACGATAGTTAATGGTTTCAGGCTTTTTTACCTCACCGAAAGACCAAGAACGGATCATTTCGGGAGAAGCCAGACCAATACGGATAGTGTCAAATTCGTCCGTGTGGCCTTGTGCCTTCAATAATTTCAATAAATCTTTCATTGCCTTCTCCAATTAACCTTAGTCGGTTTCCAACTCAATATCGATACCCAAAGAACGAATCTCTTTAATCAATACATTGAAGGATTCTGGCATGCCAGGTTCCATACGATGGTCGCCATCCACGATATTCTTGTACATCTTGGTTCGGCCATTCACGTCATCAGATTTCACAGTTAGCATTTCCTGCAAGGTATATGCTGCACCGTATGCTTCCAAGGCCCACACTTCCATTTCACCGAAGCGCTGACCACCGAATTGTGCTTTACCACCTAACGGCTGCTGGGTAACCAGACTGTAAGAACCTGTAGAACGAGCGTGCATCTTGTCGTCAACCAAGTGGTTCAACTTCAACATATACATGTAACCTACTGTTACAGGACGTTCGAATTGCTCACCAGTGCGGCCGTCGTACAACCAGGTTTGACCAGAACTATCTAGACCACCTAGCTCTAACAGACGCTTGATTTCGGCTTCTTCGGCACCGTCAAATACAGGTGTTGCCAAGGGCACACCGGCTTTCAAGTTCTTGGCTAGCTCAAGGATTTCATCATCCGAGAAACTATCCAAATCTTCGCGACGTTTGCATTTATCATCATTGTAAACCTGATCCAAGAAATTACGAATACCGGCCACAGCCTTGCCGCGTTCTTGCATTAGCATTTCTTCAACACGTTCACCCAAGCCTTTGGCAGCCATACCCATATGGGTTTCTAGGATCTGTCCAACGTTCATACGCGAGGGAACACCTAGAGGGTTCAAAACAATGTCTACAGTCTTACCGTATTCATCAAATGGCATGTCTTCAACAGGCATAATTACGGAAATTACACCCTTGTTACCATGACGACCAGCCATCTTATCACCAGGCTGTATACGACGTTTAACAGCAACGTATACCTTGACGATCTTCAGCACGCCAGGTGCCAAGTCATCGCCTGTTTGCAGCTTTTTCTTCTTGTCTTCGAACTTCTCGTCCAACTCTTTGCGTTTTTCTTCCAAAGATTGTTGGGCTAGTTCCAACTGCTGTTGCAAGGCATCATCGGCCATGCGCAGCTTAAACCATTCGCTGCGTTCCAACTCAGCCAGGGCTTCAGCAGACAGCTTTTGACCTTTACTGAAACCAGCACCACCATTCACTTCTGCGCCAGTTAGGGCATTGGTTAAACGGCCATAGGTGGCTTCTGAAACGATGCGGAATTCATCATTCAAGTCCTTGCGGATTTGGTCCATCTGCTGCTGTTCAATCGACAGCGCACGTTGATCCTTGTCCACCCCATCACGGGTAAATACCTGAACGTCAATAACAGTACCTGTGGTACCCGTCTTAACGCGCAAAGAAGTATCTTTCACGTCAGAGGCTTTTTCACCAAAGATAGCACGCAATAACTTCTCTTCTGGTGTCAGCTGGGTCTCACCTTTTGGTGTTACCTTGCCAACCAGAATATCACCAGGGCCAACTTCAGCACCAATGTGCACAATGCCAGACTCATCTAGCTTGGCTAGAGCACTTTCGCCAACATTAGGGATATCAGAAGTGATTTCTTCACTACCCAATTTGGTATCACGTGCCACACAAGTTAATTCCTGAATGTGAATTGTCGTAAAGCGATCTTCCTTTACCACATTCTCAGAGATCAAGATGGAATCTTCGAAGTTGTAACCATTCCAAGGCATAAAGGCGATACGCATGTTCTGGCCCAAGGCCAGCTCACCGAGGTCAACAGAAGGACCATCAGCCAGCACATCTCCGCGACCTACAACATCACCCAGATTCACGATAGCGCGCTGGTTAATGCAGGTGTTCTGGTTAGAACGGATGTATTTGGTTAAGTTGTAGATATCAACACCGGCGTCGCCAGCCGTTGTCTCAGCATCATGTGCCTTAACAACGATACGACCCGCATCAACGGATTCCACAACACCGCCACGTTCGGCGACAACACAAACACCAGAGTTCTGAGCTACGTGACGTTCCATACCGGTACCAACTAGCGGCTTTTGCGCCTGCAAGGTCGGTACAGCTTGACGCTGCATGTTGGAACCCATCAAGGCACGGTTCGCATCATCGTGTTCCAAGAACGGAATCAAAGACGCCGCAACGGATACTACCTGACGTGGTGACACGTCCATGTAGTCAACGCTTTCTGGCGACATCAATGTAAACTCATTCTCGTGACGCACTGTCACCAAATCTTCAACAAAGCGATTGCTGTCATCTAGCTCAGCATTTGCCTGAGCGATGATATGCTGGCTTTCTTCAATGGCCGACAAGTACTGAATGTCGTCGGTAGCAACACCATCAACAACCTTACGATAAGGCGTTTCCAAGAAACCATAGTCATTGGTGCGTGCATAGGTGGACAGGGAGTTGATCAAACCGATGTTTGGACCTTCCGGTGTCTCGATAGGACATACACGCCCGTAGTGGGTTGGGTGCACGTCACGTACCTCAAAGCCAGCACGTTCACGAGTCAGACCACCAGGGCCTAAAGCAGAAACACGACGCTTGTGAGTAACTTCTGACAAGGGGTTGTTTTGGTCCATAAACTGAGACAGTTGGCTAGAACCAAAGAATTCTTTGATCGCTGCTGACACTGGCTTGGCGTTGATTAAGTCCTGTGGCATTAGGCCATCAGACTCAGCCAGGCTCAAACGCTCTTTAACTGCACGCTCTACACGCACTAGGCCAACACGGAACTGGTTTTCAGCCATTTCGCCAACTGAGCGAACGCGGCGGTTACCTAGGTGGTCAATGTCATCCACCATGCCTTTACCGTTACGGATATCGATCAAGGTTGTCATGACCGAGACAATGTCTTGATCATTAAGTATACCTTCACCGGTTTCATCACCACGACCCAAACGGCGGTTAAACTTCATACGACCCACGGCAGACAAATCATAACGATCACTGCTGAAGAACAAGTTCTGGAACAAAGTTTCGGCAGCTTCCTTAGTCGGTGGCTCGCCAGGACGCATCATGCGATAGATTTCAACCAGAGCTTCCAACTGTGTACGAGTCGGGTCACTTGTCAAGGTATCGGATATGAAAGAGCCACAATCCAAATCATTGGTGTAGATCAACGGTAAGTCCGTAATACCGGCTTCGTTGACAGCACGCAACAATTCCAATGTAACTTCGCTATTACAGTCGGCAATTAGCTCGCCAGTAGCTGGGTTCACTAGATCAATGGCGATCTTCTTGCCAACTAGGTATTCTTCTGGCACGTCCAGAGTCTCGATACCGGCTTTTTCCAATTGGCGAATATGACGTGCAGTTACACGACGGCCTTCTTCAATCAGCACCTTGCCATTACCGCCTTTAATGCTAAAGGTGGCGGTTTCACCACGCAGACGCGCAGGAACCAAATCCATGGAGTAGTTGCCATCGGCAATACGTACATCCACATTGTCGAAGAAACTGGCCAAAATTTGTTCGCTGGTATAACCCAAAGCGCGCAATAAAATAGAAGCTGGCAACTTACGGCGACGGTCAATACGTACAAATAATAAATCTTTGGGGTCAAACTCAAAGTCCAACCAAGAGCCACGGTAAGGGATAACGCGAGCGTTATACAACAACTTGCCTGAGCTGTGTGTTTTGCCCTTGTCGTGATCGAAGAACACACCTGGTGAACGGTGCAACTGAGAAACGATAACACGCTCAGTACCATTGACGACAAAAGTGCCGTTGTCCGTCATTAAGGGCATTTCGCCCATATAGACTTCTTGCTCTTTGATGTCTTTAATAGCCTTGGTCTTGGAGTCACGATCATAAATCACCAGGCGTACTTTCACGCGCAGTGGTGCCGCATAGGTAATACCCCGTAGTTGACATTCTTTAACATCAAATACCGGCTCTCCTAGCTTGTAGCTCACGTATTCCAGTGACGCATTTCCTGAGAAGGATACGATTGGAAAAACGGAGTCAAAAGCAGCTTCCAGACCCTGATAGGTACGCTTGTCAGCGTGCTTTCCAGACTGTAAGAACTTGCGATAGGAATCGATTTGAATGGCCAAAAGATAGGGCACATCCATGACCGGAGGTAGCTTACCGAAATCCTTGCGGATACGTTTTTTCTCAGTATATGAGTAAGGCATCAGTATTCCCCGATTTGGGTCTTTCTACATAAAGACCGTTAGTAGGAAAGAAGCTTGGGCGGTTTTGCCTGTCACTTCTATTAGTTCCATTTTTGCCCTGGGCGACGGGTGGAATCCCGTTAAATCATGCTAGTTGAAACAAGTTTCAAGCCAGCCTCTTTCGGATCTTTACGGTGTTAAAAACAGCCATCTAAGAACCGAAAAAGGCCGGTGGCAAATTTGCCACCAGCCATTCAAACTCAAACACCGTAAAGCGTCCAAGCTAGCAAGCAATGCTTACTTAATTTCAGCCTTAGCACCGGCTTCTTCAAGTTCCTTAACCAATGCTTCGGCGTCTTCCTTAGAAAGACCTTCCTTAACAGCGGCAGGTGCACTTTCAACCAAGCCTTTAGCTTCTTTCAGGCCAAGACCTGTAGCGCTACGAACAGCCTTGATAGCGTTCACTTTCTTCTCGCCAGCTGCAACCAGAATTACGTCAAATTCTGTTTGTTCTTCAGCAGCTGCACCAGCGTCACCGCCAGCAGCAGGGCCAGCAGCAGCTACAGCTGCAGTTACACCGAACTTTTCTTCCATTGCTGCGATCAGATCTACAACATCCATTACGGACATGTCAGCAACGGCATTGATGATATCGTCTTTAGTGATAGACATAACAATTCCTAAATATTTTCAAATGTCCCTTGGGACATATTAATCATGCGCAAATTGCAATAAGTGACTCACTCTCGTGAAATCGAAACTTATGCAGCTTCCTGTTCTTTTTGATCGCGGATTGCAGCTAGAGTGCGAGCCAGCTTGCTGGTTGCACCTTGCATTACGCTCATCAACTTGGCAATCGCTTCGTCGTATGTTGGCAAAGATGCCAATACGTCGATTTGAGAGGCTTCCATCAGGTTGCCTTCAAACGCCAGTGCTTTTACTTCAAACTTGTCGTTTTTCTTTGCAAAATCTTTAAACAAACGGGCGCCAGCGCCTGGATGTTCGTTAGAAAATGCAATGATACTTGGACCGCTGAAGGAGTCCTGCAGGCACGCGTAATCGGTACCTTCGACAGCCAGCTTAGCCAAAGTATTACGCACAACACGTACATATACTCCAGCTTCACGAGCGTCTTTACGCAGGGCAGTCATGTCAGTTACAGACACGCCACGGGAATCCGCGACAACTGCTGACAATGCACTGGTGGCTGCTTCGTTGACTTCTGCGACAATCGCTTTCTTGTCTTCGAGACCAATAGCCACGCTATTTCTCCTAGATAAGATTATCCAACTCTCCACCACCGAAATGGTGAAGCCCTTTATACGGTGTTGGACTCAGAATTCTGAATCGGGTTCACCGTCTGCGTAGGAAATATTAAGAAAGCCACTACAGCCTTCACCTACGGTCTTTGACAATTCTGGTATAACCAGAACCCTCAAATTGCCCTTACTCTGTAAACTGACCAAAAAACCCGTTTACAAAGCAAGGAATAACCGACATAAGTCGGTCAAAAGTTCTTAGAACTTCAAGGCGCCGTGATCAACAGTCAAGCCAGGACCCATAGTCGTAGATAGGGTCACCTTCTTCATGTAGATACCTTTAGCGGCCGCAGGCTTCATCTTTTTCAAGTCGCCCAGTAGAGCAATCAGGTTTTCTTGCAGTGCCTCAGCAGTGAAGTTAGCCTTGCCCAATGTGCAATGAATAATGCCAGCCTTGTCAGCACGGTAGCGTACTTGACCAGCCTTAGCGTTTTTAACAGCTGTTTCAACGTCAGGAGTCACAGTGCCAACCTTAGGGTTAGGCATCAGACCACGTGGGCCTAAAATTTGACCCAACTGACCAACCACACGCATGGCGTCTGGTGTTGCAATTACAACATCAAAATCCATGTTGCCGGCCTTAACATCGGCCGCCAATTCGTCCATGCCTACCAGCTCAGCGCCCGCTGCTTTGGCTTTCTCAGCGTTTTCACCCTGAGTAAATACAGCAACACGTACGTCTTTACCAGTACCATTAGGCAATACTGTAGAACCACGTACAACCTGATCGGATTTACGTGGATCAACACCCAAATTAATGGCTACATCTACAGCTTCGGCAAACTTAACATTTGACAATTCAGCCAGCAGGGTAACTGCTTCCGCCACTCCATATACTTTGCCAATTTCTACTTTCTCAGCAATCGCCTTGGCACGCTTAGTCATCTTAGCCATTAGTTTACACCTTCTACATTTAGACCCATGGAGCGAGCACTGCCAGCGATAGTGCGCACAGCAGCATCCATATCAGCCGCAGTCAAATCAGCTGCTTTAGTAGTAGCGATTTCTTCTAACTGCTCACGAGTAACAGTACCTACTTTGTCAGTATTTGGACGAGCAGAACCGCTCTTCAGGCCAGCAGCCTTTTTCAACAATACTGCAGCAGGAGGAGTTTTAGTGATAAAAGTAAAGCTACGATCAGCATACACAGTGATAACTACAGGAACAGGCATACCTGCTTCCATGCTTTGTGTTTGTGCGTTAAAAGCTTTACAGAATTCCATGATATTCACACCATGCTGACCTAGTGCAGGACCAACTGGTGGACTTGGGTTGGCCTTACCGGCTGCAACCTGAAGCTTGATATAGGCTTCGACTTTCTTTGCCATTGCAAATTTCCTCTTAATGGGTGCGAACGCTTGTTTAGAGCTCCCCAGCACATAAAACATTCGGACTGCCCGAATGCGCAAAACCCTGAGCGCCACATAGGCCCCAGGGTCATAGGTCGAACTCACTGTGCCCAGTGAGCACGATGGTCCAACTGGTGAGCTAAAGTCTGAACTACATATTCAACTTTAGCCCGCCTTATATTAAGCTTTTTCTACCTGCCCAAATTCCAATTCAACTGGCGTAGAACGCCCGAAGATCGTTACCGCTACCTGCAGGCGACTTTTCTCATAATTGACTTCTTCAACCACGCCATTAAAGTCAGCAAACGGACCATCAATAACACGCACCATTTCACCTGGCTCAAAGATAGTCTTGGGTCTAGGCGCCTCTGCACCAGACTCAACACGCTCCAGAATAGCGTCAGCCTCACGCTCAGTAATAGGGGCAGGTCTGTCAGCCGTACCACCAATAAAGCCCATTACACGAGGTGTTTCCTTAACCATATGCCAAGTGTCATCATTCAGGTCCATTTGAACCAACACATAACCAGGATAAAATTTACGCTCACTACGACGCTTTTTACCGGCGCGCATCTCGACTACTTCCTCAGTAGGCACCAAGATATCGCCAAACATGTCCTGCATTTCGAAGCGACTCACACGCTCCTGTAATGAGCGCATAACCTGCTTCTCATATCCGGAGTAAGCGTGAACGACGTACCAGCGCTTTGCCATGATCGTTTCCTATTGGTTAACCGATTATAGAAGAGACAGCCCAACTCAGCAGCGAGTCCAGACCCCACAACAACAATGCCATTACCAATACAACAGCAATAACAATCAAGGTGGTCTGCATGGTCTCCTGACGATTAGGCCATACTACCTTACGGATTTCATTTCTTGCTTCCTTGAACATAATCAAGAAAGACTTACCTTTCACTGTTTGTGCAGCAGTAAAACCTGCCACCAAAGCAACGGCAACCAGCCCCAATACACGGTATAGCAAGGACTGGTCAGAATAGACAGAGTTCCCAACTACGCCCAAAGCGATCAGGGCCACAACGATCAGCCACTTAGGGGTGTCGAAACGGTTGTCTTGTGTGTCTGTCTTGGCGCTCATCTAGAAAGCCTCTACTCGTTGTTCTATGGTTAGACTGCTGTGGGCTTCTTCCCACAAACCCTGCTATTAAAACAAGGCCTAATAATATGGCAGGCCAGGAGGGATTCGAACCCCCAACATTCGGTTTTGGAGACCGACGTTCTGCCGTTGGAACTACTGGCCTAGAACTGTTTTTCGCTTGCGCACAACGCACATACGAAAAGTTCGGGACGCGTATATTATACGTGACCCGAACTTATTGCAAGCACTAAATGCTTGAAAGCCGGCGCAATTTTCCGGCTTATCGAACCAATGTCCGACCTACAGATTAGTCTAGGATCTTGGCTACTACGCCAGCACCTACAGTACGGCCACCTTCGCGAATCGCGAAACGCAGACCTTCATCCATAGCAATCGGGTTGATCAACTCAACCGTCATCTGAACGTTGTCACCTGGCATTACCATTTCTACGCCAGCAGGTAGCTCACAAGCACCTGTTACGTCAGTAGTACGGAAGTAAAACTGTGGACGGTAACCCTTGAAGAATGGCGTATGACGACCACCTTCATCTTTACCTAACACATACACTTCTGCTTCAAAACGTGTGTGAGGTGTGATCGAACCTGGCTTAGCCAATACCTGACCACGCTCCACTTCTTCACGCTTGGTGCCACGCAACAAGATACCAACGTTCTCACCCGCACGACCTTCGTCAAGCAGCTTACGGAACATTTCAACACCAGTACAAGTAGTCTTGGTAGTTTCTTTGATACCCACCATTTCTACATCGTTACCCACGTTGATGATACCGCGCTCGATACGGCCTGTTACTACAGTACCACGACCTTGGATAGAGAATACGTCTTCGATTGGCATGATGAAGTCGCCATCGATCGCACGCTCAGGCTCTGGAATGTAAGAGTCCAGAGTTTCTACCAGTGTCTTCACAGCAGTAGTACCCATCTCGTTGCCGTCTTCGCCGTTTAGGGCCATCAAAGCAGATCCTGGGATGATTGGCGTGTCGTCGCCTGGGAATTCATATTCTTCCAGCAACTCACGTAATTCCATTTCAACCAGCTCTAACATCTCTTCGTATTCTTCAGAATCAGCACCGCCACAGTCTTCTGCTAGCAGGTCAGCTTTATTCAAAAATACCACGATGTAAGGTACACCAACCTGACGCGACAGCAAGATGTGCTCACGAGTCTGAGGCATTGGGCCGTCAGTGGCGCCACATACCAAGATCGCACCGTCCATCTGAGCAGCACCGGTGATCATGTTTTTCACATAGTCAGCGTGCCCTGGGCAGTCAACGTGGGCGTAGTGACGATTTGGAGAATCGTATTCTACGTGGGAAGTAGCGATGGTAATACCACGCTCACGCTCTTCTGGAGCGTTATCGATTTGTGCAAAATCTTTCAGTTCGCCGCCCCAAGTCTCAGCACATACGCGTGTTAGCGCAGCTGTCAGAGTGGTTTTACCGTGGTCAACGTGACCGATGGTGCCGACGTTTACGTGCGGCTTATTACGTTCAAACTTTTCTTTAGCCATTTTAGCCTCCGACTTTGAGCGGACCTTTAACCTTTCGGAGTTGGATACCGCAGATAACAAGAAGGGTAGACATATCACTATATCTACCCTTCAGAAAATTTCTCGTGCCCCACCTGCCTAACATTTTCAAGACAAAATGGAGCTCTAGGGCGGAATTGAACCGCCGACCTCACCCTTACCAAGGGTGCGCTCTACCCCTGAGCTACTAGAGCTTATAACGCACAAAAACTGCTGTTTCCAGCACCCTGATGGAGCGGGTAGCGGGAATCGAACCCGCATCTTCAGCTTGGAAGGCTGAAGTAATAGCCATTATACCATACCCGCTAGATATTGGTGGTGGGAGGTGGATTCGAACCACCGAAGCTTACGCGTCAGATTTACAGTCTGATCCCTTTGGCCACTCGGGAACCCCACCACATTCTAGTTAGGCAAATGGTGCCGGCACGAGGAGTCGAACCCCGGACCTACTGATTACAAGTCAGTTGCTCTACCGACTGAGCTATACCGGCTAATTGCCCTGCCCTTACTCAGGAGGCGCGTATAATACTCAACTCATCGCATTGATGCAACACCTAAAACAAGATTTTTTCAAAGTTTTTCAAGGTGTTCCGCGATGCCAAGCATTGCCAGCCAGCTGTGTTTAGGCAAGCGTATGATACAGACAAGTCCAAAGGCCGTCTAGCACCAAATCTTCTATAAAGTGAATGCGGTTGTTAGCTTTCAAAAACTCACCGTCACCCCCCGTGACATAAACCACATAACCTTGCTCAAGAGCTTGCGTAGCCATCATCTTAATACCGGCTTGATGCAAGTTTTTAGCGCCCTTCACTACCGCACCCGCCGTACTCGTCCCATAGCCAACACCAACCTCCAACTCTTGGGTCTTAAAACTAATATTCGCCGTATCCTTTAACAGGCTCTGCACCATCAAACGCTGCCCTGGTAAAATATAACCGCCTTCATGTTGACCATTAGCTGCCACAAAATCCAAAGTGCTGGCACTGCCACAATCAATCACACATACTGGCTGCTTTGTCAGTTGACGGGCGGCCACCATAACCAGCCAACGGTCCACCCCCATACGAGAGCACTGCGTGTAGCTGTTGACCAAATCTTGCCACTGAGCCTGAGTCTGAGCTTGGACCACTGTCACGCACTGATCCTTGGCCCACTCCTGCACCAAATCATTGATCCGAGTATCGGCAACACTGGCAAACCAAATTTGTTGCACACCTTGCGGAAAATGACTATCCAATAGTTCAACACTGAGCTCTTGGGTAGGCAAGCTACCTCGCCGCACCACCTCACCCTGTACCTCTGAACCAAGCGGCTGACAACGCCACTTCAATCGCGTATTGCCAATATCAACCAACAATAACATCAGAAACCCCTCACACCAGCCAACGAATCCGGGCTGCCTACCAGCCTTAAACTCACCTCACCACCATTAAAGCTTTGTATCAGGCCATGGCTTTCTATGAGCAAGGCACCGCTATCATCAACACCATGACAAATGCCTGCTTTTTTATCAGCTAGACCCAGCATATACACCACTTGCCCTTGATATACATGATGGTTTATCCAATCCTGTCGCATGGGCTTAAAACCTGCCTCTGCAAAACGAGTTAAACGCTGGGCCAAAGCACCCAGCAAGGCCGCAGCCAAAACGTTACGCGACACACTGTAGCCAGCCTGTTGCAAGCTCGTCCAGGGCTGATCAATCAAATCGCAGTCCCGTAGATGCACATTAAGCCCAATACCAATAACAACCTGACACGGCCCCGTCGCATCGCCACTTAGCTCCAATAGCACACCGGCCAATTTCTTACCGTGCATCAGCACGTCATTAGGCCACTTAAGCCCAGCACCTGACACACCCACTGATTGCAACGCATCGACCACGGCTAAGCCAACCACCAAACTTAAACCTTCTAATGCCGCCACTCCCCCGGCAAATTGCCAACCTACAGAAAGCGCTAACTGCTGGGCAAAGGGAGACTGCCATTGCCGACCCAAACGTCCACGCCCACCTGTTTGCACTTCGGCGAACACCGCTTGGCCATGAATTGCGCCATCACCCTGACGCTGCATTAGCAACCTATTCGTAGATTCTGTGGACATTAATAGCTCCACATCAAACAGTTGCGCCAACTGAGGATCATGGCGCACTATCGCCTCTACATCCAACAAGTCCAAGCCATGGGGCAAGCGATAACCCTTACCCCTTACGCGGTGCACCTGTACGCCTAACTGCTCTATGCCTTTTAATTGCTTCCACACGGCGGCCCGGCTCATTTGTAGCCGCTCACCCAACTCAGTGCCAGAATGGAACTTCCCATCAGCAAGCAAATGCAACAATTGATTAAGGGATGTTAGAGACATAAATTCGCAATGCCATATGAAATTTGTTAACAGTAATGACCATATTATAAGCCACCTATCAACTGCTCACCACTAGAGACCAGCCACCAACAAAGAGCATACGCAATGCCAACAGGGTAACCAATAAACGAAACCAAAAACGAAAGCGTTGCTCGGACACTCGCAACAACATTTTCAAACCAAGTCGAGTACCCAGATAACCGCTGAATACCATGCCGGCCACCAAACCAAACCAAGGAGTCAAATCCACCTGCAACTGCACGAACACCAATGTTTTAAAGCTATGCTGTACGGTCTGCATGGCAGCCATGGTTGCCACCAAAGCTTGCTTAGCCTGCAGGTGTGCCACCAAACTTGCCACCAAAGGGCCCGTTGCCCCTACCAAGGAAGACAGGATCGTGATTAGTCCACCTTGCAACAACAAGACCCCCGGCCGACGGCCCGATAAGCTCAATGATGGCCCCCACTGCATAAATAGTATGAAGCCAGCTACCGCAACCTCTAACACAGCAAGAGGCAATCGTACCAGCACATAGGGCGCCACAAAAAAGCCGCAGAGAGACCCAAGACCAAATAACGCCAACATAGGCCAACGGATAAATTGCCTAAGCATACTAGCGCGAGTGACATTAGAAGCGATCTGCACGAGACCATGGACAGGAATCAAATAAGCAATAGGAACCAGGTTGACCATTACAGAAAGCAACAGCAACCCACCACCAATACCCAAAGCTGCAGTGATATATGATGCAACAAAAGAGGTGATCACCAGCAAACTCGCTTCATAAGTGGTGATCAATTCAGGTATTAGTGTCATTTACACACCACCCTTTACACTTCCACTTACTAAAACCAAGCCAACCATGCTGGAGGCGGATTTAGCGCTTCTTGGCTTTCTTCTTTTGCTTCTGGACATGCTTCATCAAGCGTGCCTTCTTGCTCACCTGACGTTGAGTTAGCTGGTTACGCTTGCCCTCATAAGGATTGTCACCGGCACGGAACTCAAAGCGCACTGGCGTGCCACGAATCTTCAATACTTTGATGAACTTGTTTTCCAAATAGCGCTTGTAGGAATTAGGCAAAGACCCAACCTGATTGCCGTGCACTATAAACAAAGGCGGGTTTGAACCACCGAGATGGGCATAACGCATTTTCACGCGACGACCATTGACCATGGGAGGCTGGTGATCTTGCACAGCATCTTCTAACAGGGTGGTCAGCTTGTTGGTGCTCCATTTGGTAAAGGCACAAGCATGAGCCTCCTCCACGGACTTGTACAAGTCGCCCACACCTGAGCCATGCAATGCCGAGATAAAATGAATACGGGCAAAGCTAGCAAAGTCCAAGCGCGATTCCAATTGAAAGCGCACTCGCTCTTTATCATCACCATTCATGCCATCCCATTTGTTGACGGCAATCACCAAAGCACGCCCCGAATCAATGACAAAACCAAGCAGATGCATATCCTGCTCGGTCAAACCTTCGTGGGCGTCTATTACCAACACCACCACATGGGCATCCTTAATGGCTTGCAGGGTCTTAACAATAGAGAATTTTTCTACCGTTTCTTTTACTTTGCCACGACGTCGCACACCCGCTGTATCAATTAAGGTGTAGGGCTTGTCATTACGACGATAGGGAATATAAATACTGTCACGGGTAGTACCAGCATGATCAAATACGACCACGCGGTCTTCACCCAACATACGATTTACTAAGGTCGATTTGCCGACATTGGGGCGCCCAATAACACCAATACGAATGCCGCCGTCGATGGATTCATCCAACTCATCATCTTCTGGAAACTCTTCCAGCACATCTTCGATCAGCTGACCAACACCTTTACCGTGAGAAGCGGCAATTGGACGCGGCAAACCAATCAGGCCCAAACCATAAAAATCACCCAAGGCAACCACTTCATCAATGCCATCTGTTTTATTAACAACCAGGTAGCAAGGCTTATCCGTGCGGCGCAAGTGATCGGCTATGAGCTCATCGGAGGGATTTAGGCCCGCACGACCATCAACCAGAAACAGTACCGCATCGGCTTCTTCAATAGCCAACAAAGACTGCTCAGCCATAACCTGATCAATGCCATCTTCGTCACCAGAGATACCACCAGTATCAATAACCAAATAACCTCGACTACCCATTTTGCCTTCACCGTATTTACGATCACGCGTTAGTCCAGGATAATCGGCCACCAAAGCATCCCGCGAGCGAGTAAGGCGGTTAAAGAGTGTGGATTTACCCACATTAGGGCGCCCAACAAGGGCAATTACGGGATTCATAAATCATCCTGGCTGGCAGCTTGCATGAGCCACCAACACCTATTTCAAGACTTTGCTAAGCCTAATTCAAAGACAGACGAGACAAGAAGGCATCCTGTCCCAAAACATACACATCATCGCCGTGGCGAACAAAACCAATGCCCGCACCTGAGTGACCGAGCTTGTAACGACCTACAGCCACGCCTGTAGCCACGTCTAATAGGTGCGCATAGCCCAAACTATCGAGCACCATCAGGGCCGAATCAGAAGCAACAATCTGCGACAGACCACGATGTAAAAATGCATCATTGCGCCACAGTTCTGTGCCGGCCTGACGATCATAAGCCATGACCGAAGATTTATCCGTCACTACAAATACTTGGCCACCATAAATGCTGGGTGCCGTATAACTAGATACAGACTGCTGCCACAAGACCTTGCCTGTTAATGCTTCAACCGCAGTCAGATTACCCTGATAACCTGCCACATACAATATACCGTCAACCAGCTGCAAAGGACCATCAATATCAACCAAACGTTCCATATCAGAACGCCCTTGAGGAGCACTTATGCGCTGCTGCCATATGACTGCGCCCTGCTGATTATCAAAAGCCAATAATTTGCCATTGGCAAAGCCGGCATAACTAACACCACCATCTACCACAGGTGTGCTAGTGCCGCGCAAGGTGAGGTTAGGCAAATCACTTGCATAAGACCAGAGCACCGTTTCTCCAGTTTGCCCATAAGCGGTAATACGGCCATCAATGGCTTGTACTAAAACCATGCCTGCCGACGCTTGCGGCACAGCCAGAACCTCACTAGAAGTCGCTACTGACCAGACAGGGCTACCATCGCTAATCTGCAGCATATGCAGTTCGCCATTGGCGGTGGCAACCAACAACTTGTCCTCCACGCGGCCTAAGCCAGCGCTGATCTGCTGCGGCAAAGCAACCTGCCATAACAACTTACCTGTAGTGGCATCAACGGCACTGACCTCACCAGAATGAGCAGCAGTATAGACAACGCCCTTGTATAGCAATGGCTGCAAAGGCAAGGCATGCTGGGCTGCACCTTTACCTACATCAACCTGCCAGTGTGAAGTCATTGATTGAGATTCAGTAATATCTCCCAGTTCTGCTGGCTCAGGCAAACTCGGGCCATTAGAACAGGCACTAAGCAAAACCAAAGCTGCCACCACACCGACGCCACGTAACCAGCCTTTCACCATCATTGTCTGCATCTCTTATTGCTTGCCATTAGTGCTGGCTATTGTGCCAGGTTATCCAGTTTCAAACTCAGCAAGGCAACGTTAGCGCCCTGCTTTGCTGCTACCTGCTTAGCCTTCTCGTAAGCACCACGAGCACCAGAGTTATCACCTTGAGCCAAAAGGATATCGCCCTTTATTTCAAGGCGACGAGCCTGCCAAGCGTCAGCCTTATCTTGTACCAAAGTCAAAGCCTGTGGCAGCCGCCCCTGGGCTTGCAGGACTAGCGCCAAACGCAAGTTGGCCAGCTCAACCAATTCGCTCTCGCTGGCGTTACTCAACAACCAACGCAACTCTGTTTCGGCCTTTTCTAAATCTTGTTCGGCCACAGCCACCCTGGCCAACATCAAGGCGGCGTATTGTGCATAGGCACTGTCACTGTACTCTGCTTTAAGAGTTTGCGCATCTTGCTTAATAGCAGCACGTTCATTGGTGCCCAACTGAACAGCACTGGCATTGGCCAACAGTCGCTGATAGTAAGCGCTAGCGGTTTCCGCTTCTTGGCGCTGCATGTCCTGGTAGTAATTCCAGCCCACCACACCTAAAATGGCGATAGCAATACCGACCAATAAGGACTTACCATTTTCGTTCCACCAGCGTTTTAACGCTTCTACTTGTTCTTCTTCGGTTCTCAATTCGGCCACAATTGGCTCCTTACTATTTCTCTAAACACACAGGTTATAGCCACCCATGTTTGATAATTCTATTGAATCAGGGCCTGCACAGCCCCATTGGCGGCGACTGTACTCACAGTCTGAGCCTGACCTTGACCACGCAGTGGTTTAATCTGCACCTGGCCAGCCGACAGTTCGTCTTCACCGATAATAATAGCGACCTTTGCACCACTTTTATCGGCCTTTTTCATTTGATTTTTGAAGCTGCCACCGCCACAATGCCAAAGCACACGCACGGCAGGCATCTGCTCACGCAACTGTTCGGCCAACAACATGCTAGCTGTGGCGGCCGCGTCTCCCACATGTACCATATACACGTCCACCCGCTGAGACAGCTCAGCTGGCACTAGCTGCATCTCTTGCAATAACAGTATCAAACGCTCAACACCCATGGCCCAACCAACACCCTGAGTAGGGCGACCACCGAGCTGCTCAATCAAACCGTCATAACGACCACCACCACAAACAGTACCCTGAGCACCCAAACGATCCGTTACCCATTCAAATACAGTCTTGCAATAATAATCGAGGCCTCTCACCAAGCGCGGATTGACTTCATAAGCCACACCAGCGCCATCCAACAGTGACTTCAAGCGCTCAAAGTGCTGCAAGGAATCATCACCTAGATAGTTATAAAAATCAGGTGCTGAGTCCAGTAAGGCTTGTGTTTTAGGGTCTTTGCTATCCAACACACGTAACGGATTGGTAGCCACACGACGCTGACTATCCGCATCCAAATTATCTATGTGCTGATTAAGAAAAATGACCAAATCGGCCCGGTAGGCAGCGCGCTCTGCACTGCTACCTAAGGTATTTAACTGCAGCGTCACAGCATCACTAATGCCCAACCGCTGCCACAAACGCGCAGTCATTATAATCAGCTCAGCATCAACATCGGGACCATCCAACCCGTATACTTCAGCACCAAACTGATGAAACTGACGCTGCCGGCCTTTTTGTGGTCGCTCGTAGCGGAACATCGGGCCGTGATACCATAAACGCTGCACCTGATTATAAGTCAGGCCATGCTCTTCTGCCGCGCGCACACAAGATGCCGTTCCTTCCGGCCGTAAGGTAATGCTTTCATCATTGCGGTCAGTAAAGGTGTACATTTCCTTTTCTACCACGTCCGTAGCCTCGCCAATGGAGCGGCAAAATAGTTCTGTACGCTCTACCATTGGCATACGGATTTCTTGGTATCCGTATTGTGCAAATACTTGTTTAACCTGAGTCTCAAAATACTGCCACAAGGGCGTTTGCTCGGGCAAAATATCATACATGCCACGAATCGCTTTAATGCTAGCCAACTTGGGCTCCTTACTGTATTGGGCGCGGCTTCCGGCCGAGCTTATAATGTCTATAATTCTAAGGTTACGCGGGCTATATCTTTACGCGTATGGGGCTCTAAGTCGATACTACGTTGAGCAAACGCAATGTTAGAAATAGCGGAGGCTCGTCCTAATAACAACTGCACTGGTGCCTGCACTGCCATCTCGATCACTTGCCCACTGGTTTTCAGGTCAGCTAACACCATGGTGCCATTCCCATCTTGAATCTCGACCCAACAATCATCTTTGAACTCGAGCAACAACAAGCCTTGACCTGGAGCGATGTCGACACTGCTAGCCACCGTTAAATCTTCTTCTACCGCACTGGCCGCGGCGACTGGCTCAGCGGCAGGTTGTTCTGACTGAGCCTCAGGTGTGGCTTTGGCAACAGACACAGGATCAGCTTGATCATTATCAGTGCCCGCCTCTGGCTCACTGGCAGGGGCCTCTTGTGTTGCTGATGGTGCTGCTTCATCGGTTGCACCAACCACATTATCCGGATTTGATAGCGTCCCTAGCTGCAAGTCCAAATCTTCATCTTCTGGCAATCTAGCCTGTACGTCCTGGCCCTGACTATCCTGCACAGTTACTTCGCTAACGCTGGTTGGCGCTGCACTATCCTGCTGACCTTGCCACCACCACCAAGATGCCGCTACTAACGCCAGTACAATCAATACAGAAACCAGCTTCACCCATGTATCACCAGGGCGCGCTTGTTCACCAACATGGCGTATGGGCGACATGGGCTTTTTGGCATTATCAGGCCGACCATAGACCGAATCGTACTCCGCCACCATGCTATCGGGATCTAAACCTAGGTAACGAGAATAAGAGCGAATATAGCCTCGCGCAAAAATGGGACCATTGACATGGCTAAAGTCGTCATTCTCCAATCCCTCTAGGACCCGCGACGTTAAATGCAACTCACGGGCTACTTCCACCTGCTGCAAGCCTTTATCTTCACGCGCCTGGCGAAGCAGATAACCTGGAAAACCTGGCAGCTGCCCATCAAGGCCATTAAAATCGTTATTGTTGGATTCGGAACCAGTCACCTTATTCCACCTTTGCTTTAATGTTGTTTTATTATTTCCGTTATTTTCTATCATTTCCATTATGCTACGCTTTGACTGTGACAGTATAGGTAAGTTCCTGTCAAATTCTAGCCCTTTTCGGGTTTATAACTCATTCACCACAATGCGGTTTTCATACTTGGCGCTACGGCGAGTGCGATCCTGCACCTGTCCCACTAGCTGACCACAGGCGGCGTCGATATCGTCACCTCGAGTGGCACGGATGGTAGTAACAATGCCAGATTTAGCCATCACCCTCTGAAACGCTTCGATTTGCTTGCGCTCAGAACGTCGATAATTAGACCCCGGAAAGGGATTAAAGGGAATTAGATTAAGCTTACAAGGCACGCGTTTTAGCAACCTTGATAACTCGCGCGCATGCTCAATCTGATCATTAATGCCAGCAATCATGGTGTATTCCATGGTGATCACACGCTTATCGGACAAACCATCCAAATAACGATTACAAGCATCGAGCAAAGCATCAATGTTGTACTTTTTATTTACTGGCACCAGCTCATCCCGCAATTTATCATTGGGGGCGTGCAAAGAAATGGCCAGTGATACATCTGTCACCTCGCCCAAGCGATCAATGGCTGGCACCACGCCAGCGGTGCTTAGGGTCACCCGGCGCTTTGAAAGGTTGTAGGCATTGTCATCCATCATCAGAGAAATCGCTGGCGTGACATTGTCAAAATTGAGCAATGGTTCCCCCATGCCCATGAGAACTACATTCGTAACACGGCGCGGCCCCTTTGGATCAACGGGACCAAAAGACTTAATCGCAATACGCACCTGGCCAATAATCTCGGCAGCATCCAAATTTCGATTAAACCCTTGCTTACCAGTAGAGCAAAAGCTGCAGTCCAAGGCACAACCCACTTGCGAAGACACACACAAGGTGGCTCGATCTCCGTCAGGAATCAATACCATTTCTACTTTATTGCCGCCAGACACACAAATAACCCACTTACGGGTACCGTCTTTGGAGTCACCCTGAAACAACACTTCAGGCTCTGCAATCTCAGCCACTTGTTGCAACTTCTCACGCAACTTCTTGCTGACATTGGTCATTGACTCAAAGTCTTCAGCACCAAATTGGTGAATCCATTTTAATACCTGCGTTGCACGAAATTTAGGCTCACCCAAGGTAGCAAAAAAATCTTCCATCTGTGCTTGTGAAAAGCCCAAAATATTGGTTTTTTGTGTTACTTCAGACATTTTTAATACCCAAATTCAAGTTTCTTACAACGCAATACGGCGTTCCGAAGAACGCCGTTACTTGGCTTCGCTTCCCGCTCAAGTGTTACGCCCCCATACAACAGTGCGCTGGTAGGCAAGGTACTGCATAAATTAAGCGATCAACTCACATCATTTAAGCAGGCATAACGACCTGAACTAGAAATCATTACGCGCCGAAGAAATAAGCAATCTCGCGCTCTGCCGATGTCGCTGAGTCAGAACCATGTACTGCATTGGCATCAATAGACTGAGCGAAGTCACGACGAATAGTGCCTTCAGCCGCTTCCTGTGGATTAGTTGCACCCATCAGTTCACGATTTTTATCAATAGCACCTTCGCCTTCCAATACCTGCACAACAACAGGACCCGAAGTCATAAATGCAACCAAATCACCGAAGAAAGGGCGCTCTTTGTGCTCGGCGTAGAAGCCTTGAGCTTCAGCGTCGCTCAGTTGCTTCATTTCCATGTTAACAATTTTCAGGCCATTGCTCTCGAAGCGAGAAACGATCTTGCCTACTACATTCTTAGCTACCGCATCAGGCTTGATGATGGATAACGTACGTTCTACCGCCATGGGATTTCTCCAACAAAGAAAAGTTAATAAGACGAGTTAAAAATTCGACGCGAAATTATATCTAAATAACCAACTAATGTCAGCTTATTTATTCAGCCTCGTCAATCCAAGCCATCTGAATAGCCTCAAGTATTTTCTCGCCACAACGCTGAGGATCGTCATCAAAATCTGGCAACTCCATTACCCATGCCATCAAGTCGGTAAAACGCACTTGTTCGGGGTCTACGTCAGGCTTGCTGTCATACAGTTCAATGGCGATATCTAGGGTATCAGTCCACTTCAAAGTCATTGTCGCTCCTTAATGATTTTCAGACACGATATTGATGGTATATTTGGGAATCTCTACCACCAAATCTTGATCCGCCACCTCAGCTTGGCAACCCAAACGTGACTCAGGCTCAAGCCCCCATGCCTTGTCTAGCATGTCATCTTCTAATTCATCGGACTCAAGCAGCGAGTCAAAGCCCTCACGCACGATCACATGACAAGTAGTGCAAGCACAAGATTTCTCACAGGCATGCTCCAGCTCAATATCATTAGCTAGAGCGACATCAAGCACGGTCTCTCCAGCTTCAGCCTCCACCGCCAAACCGGTCGGGCATAAGTCTTCATGAGGCAAAAATACAATCTGAGGCATCTTGTTTTCTCTATTAAATATTATCAACGGCTTTGCCGGCCAACGCACGCTTTATCGAATCATCCATGCGTCGCGAAGCAAACTCGTCGGTAGCCTTAGCCAAGACATCAATTTGCTTTGTTATGGCATGATGGTCATCACCCCCGCGGGCGACTATAAGGGCTTCCATTTGTGTCACAATAGTTTGCTGCTCAACCGTAGTTAGTAGGCGCTCACCATCGGCCTGCATGGCAACAGCAATAGCCTCTAACAAGCGATCGGCTTCAACTTGCTGTTCACGTAAACTACGAGCACCACGGTCTTCGGCAACATTGCTCCAAGAAGCCTTTATCATATCAGCAATCTGATTTTCAGACAGGCCATATGACGGCTTAACCTGTATCGTAGCCGCCACTCCAGATGCGAGCTCACGAGCACTGACTTCCAACAAACCATCGGCATCCACCTGGAAGGTCACCCGAATTTTTGCTGCTCCCGCCGCCATAGGCGGGATACCTCGTAACTCAAAACGTGACAAAGAGCGACAGTCTTGCACCAAATCTCGTTCACCTTGTAATACATGCACGACCATCGCCGTTTGACCATCTTGATAGGTAGTAAAATCCTGAGCACGAGCTACGGGAATGGGCGTATTGCGGTCAATGACCTTCTCCACCAACCCCCCCATGGTTTCCAAGCCCAAGGACAAGGGCAACACATCAAGCAACAGCATCTCTTCGCCAGCCTGATTACCTACCAACACATCCGCCTGACGCGCCGCGCCTAGAGCAACCACACGATCAGGATCAATGCTGGTCAAAGGCGGTTTATCAAACAGTTCGGCGACACGCTCCTGTACCCGAATAGCCCGCGTGGAACCGCCAACCATCACAACCTGATCGACTTCAGCAACACCAAGGCCAGCATCACGCAGGGTCTTCTTAGTGGCTCGCAAAGCTTTAGCTATAATAGGATCCAACAAACTATTTAACTTCTCACGATCCAGCTCTACATCCAATGGACAACTGACACCCGGCCAACCCGCAAATGATAGGTCTGTCGCGCTAACTTGGCTCAATGCCTCCTTCGCTGTGCGGGCTTGACGCAGCAAAAAGCGCTGTTGAGAAAGGTTTAAATTAACGATGTCCCGTTGCTGGCAGACCCAGTCGGCAATAGCATGATCAAAATCATCACCACCTAGAGCAGAATCACCACCAGTAGACAAAACTTGAAATACGCCCTTTTGCATACGCAAAACAGAAATATCAAACGTGCCACCACCCAAATCAAAAACGGCGATGGTGCCTTGTTTTTCATTATCAAGACCATAGGCAACAGCCGCCGCCGTAGGCTCATTTAACAGCCGCAATACCTGAATACCTGCTAGGGTAGCGGCATCTTTGGTAGCTTGGCGCTGGGCATCATCGAAATAGGCAGGCACGGTAATTACAGCACCCACGAGCTCACCACCCAAGCTCGCTTCACCACGCTGCGCCAGCACTCGCAAGATATCAGCGGATACCTGCACCGGGCTCTTTAACCCGGCCGTCGTATGCAACATCGGCATACCGTCTTCACAGGCTTCAAACACATAAGGCATGCTCTCACCCAGGCGGGTGACATCCTGCAATCCGCGCCCCATAAGCCGCTTCACGGACATGATCGTATTCGGCGCATCATCAACAACATGCTGCAGCGCCTTTGACCCAACTTGTGGCAGTTCATCCAAACGATAGCGCACCACAGAAGGCAGCAAATGCCCTCCCAAAGAATTGGGTAACGTCTCAGCGCGACCACTTCGCACCGTGGCCACCAGCGAATGCGTCGTACCTAAATCGATACCCACAGCGAACTTGCGCTGATGAGGCTTGGCACTTTGACCTGGTTCGGCAATTTGTAGAAGGGCCATATATTCTTCTCTTAATCCAGCAGCCGACCTTCAAGGTCGTTGCACTCCTGTTGTAATTTGTCGATAAACTGCAGCTTACGCACAACTGTTTCTGCAAGCTCAAACTGAGCGTCATTATAAGCAACGGCAAATTCTCCCTGCAGCTTATTATGCATAATCAATAGCTCGTCAGCCAAGCCATCCAACTGAGCTTCCACATCGGCTGCCAATGGCAACTCCTCCATGCGCTCTCGCAACTGCATCTGCTGCAATAGAAAGTCCATAGGCATACTAGTATTGGTGGGCGCCAAGGGTTCCATACCTTGCAATTCCAACAAATAGATGGCGCGGCGCAATGGAGAACGCAGCACACCGTAGGCCTGATTCAAATAGGAGGTAATCTGCACAGCTACCCGCTGCTCAGCATCGGTAGCCACGGCAAAACGATCGGGATGATAGATCTGCTGTAATTGACGATGACGATCCACCAAAGCCGTCAAATCAACCTGAAAGGCTATGGGTAAATCATAACTGCTGAAATAATCTTTGCTTAAATCCACTTATTGCGCTTCCTAACGGATCTGAACCAGCCAGTCTATTCCAGCATCGGGGATAACTAGGGTATGTCTTAAACGTTAAAGCTCTCGCCACACCCGCACTCGTTCTTGGCGTTAGGGTTGTTGAACTGGAAACCTTCATTTAGGCCTTCCTTAACATAATCCAATTCTGTACCGTCAAGATAGACCATGCTTTTTGGATCAATAATAACCTTGACACCACGAGATTCAAATACTGTATCTTCGGTCGCCATCTCATCTACAAATTCCAACACATACGCCATACCTGAGCAACCGGTGGTGCGCACACCTAGACGCACACCCACACCCTGACCACGATTAGCTAGGTAGCGGTTAACATGATCAGCAGCGGCTTGTGACATAGAAATACCCATACTGAACTCCTATTATTGCTTGCTCTTATAATCATCAATGGCGGCCTTAATAGCATCTTCCGCCAAAACAGAACAATGGATTTTGACTGGCGGCAACGCCAACTCTTCGGAGATGGCCGCATTGCGAATATCACCCGCCTCTTCCAAAGTCATTCCTCGCATCCACTCAGTAACCAGAGAGCTAGAAGCAATAGCCGAACCGCAGCCATAAGTCTTAAACTTGGCGTCTTCAATGACACCCTCATCACTGACTTTAATTTGCAAGCGCATTACATCGCCGCATGCCGGCGCACCCACCATGCCAGTGCCAACTTGAGAGTCAGCTTCATCCATTTTCCCCACATTACGCGGGTTTTCGTAATGATCAATAACTTGTTCGCTGTATGCCATGACCTTATACCTCTTAAATTCTTTCTAAATACTGGGAGCAATTTAGTGGGCTGACCACTGTACGCTATTTAAATCAACTCCATCTTTGTACATATCCCACAAAGGTGACAATTCACGCAGCTTAATAACTGCCTTGCGCACTTGCTCAATAGCCTGATCCACTTCGGCCTCTGTGGTAAAACGCCCTATACTAAAACGGATTGAACTGTGGGCCAATTCGTCATTCATACCTAATGCACGCAGCACATAGGACGGCTCTAGACTCGCGGATGTACAGGCCGAACCCGAAGACACCGCCAAATCGCGCAAAGACATTAGCAAAGACTCGCCTTCGACAAAGTTGAAACTAATATTCGCATTGCCAGCTATGCGCTGGTCATGGGAGCCATTTAAATAAACCTCCTCCATGTCTTTAACGCCATCCCACAAACGTTGGCGCAATACCATCAAACGAGAGCTTTCACTTTCCATCTCATCCTTAGCGATAGCAAAAGCCGCACCCATGCCCACTATTTGATGGGTCGCCAGAGTGCCAGAACGCATACCACGCTCGTGGCCACCACCATGTATCTGTGCTTCTAGGCGCACACGCGGTTTACGGCGCACATACAAGGCACCGATTCCCTTAGGGCCATAGACCTTATGCGCAGAGAATGACATCAGGTCAACTTTCATGGCCTCAGTATCAATAACGATCTTACCCGCACTCTGAGCGGCATCAACATGGAACAGCACTTTGGCTGCTCGAGTGATCTCACCAATGGCGGCAATGTCAGTCACCACACCAATTTCATTATTCACATGCATCAAAGACACCAGTATCGTGTCCTCACGCATGGCGCCCTGCACCATGGCCGGCGTAATAATGCCATCACTACCCGGATCCAAATAGGTCACCTCAAAGTCTTCTCGCTCCAACTGGCGACAAGTATCCAAAACCGCTTTATGCTCAATTTTGGACGTAATAATGTGCTTACCCTTTTTATGGTAAAAATGCGCCACACCCTTGATCGCCAAATTATTAGACTCTGTAGCGCCTGAAGTCCAGACGATCTCACGGGGATCGGCATTAATCAAATCAGCCACTTGGCGGCGCGCGGTTTCAACCGCTTCTTCGGCTTGCCAGCCATACAAATGCGAGCGCGATGCCGGGTTACCAAAGTTACCTTCTTGGGTTAGGCAATCACACATCAACTTAGCTACACGCGGATCAACTGGTGTAGTTGCTGAATAATCCAAATACAAAGGCAGTTTCATTTATCTAATACTCCGCCACCTAAATACTAGGCGGCTACTATGTTAAAAAATAATCTATTTCTACGAGACAAAATGCAATGGCGTCGACTCAGACGTCTTCTTCACCTGAGTGCGAGCCACCAGTTGCACATCTCTTCTGGCCACCAGGTCGGACAAAGTAATGCCCATAAGAAAACCATGGATTTGCGCACTAAGGTCAGACCACAAATGATGAGTCAGACAGGTCTCACCACCTTGGCAGCCACTGGACCCCTGGCAACCAGTGGCATCAACAGATTCATTGACAGCATCAATCACTGCCGCAACATGTATATCAGCACAGTCACGACTTAAACGATAGCCACCACCTGGGCCACGCACACTATCAACTAACCCCTGCCGACGCAGCTTAGAGAACAACTGCTCCAAGTAGGACAGTGAAATATCCTGACGAGCAGAAATATCCGCCAAACTTATGGGTTTGTCATTGGCATGCAAAGCTAAGTCGAGCATTGCTGTGACTGCATAACGCCCTTTGGTGGTAAGTTTCATTGCCTGAGCTGCCCGTAGCTGCGTTAATATTGACCTGCTTGCATCCACATTTATTACCCTATGGAGTCAACAAATCTTAAGTAGGGCAATTTTACTAAAAACCTACTAATTTAGTCAAGTATATATCTGACAAAACTGTAAGGTTATTACACTGACTTAACATCAGCTTCAGTTTGTTCATTAGCGCACTCAATAGCCGCACTAAAATCTTCGTCTTTGAGCTCTGGCAGAGCCTCATCCTCATAGGAAGCATCCATTTCCCGCATCTTCTGTGCCATGCACTCCAGCTTGCGATCTACCGCATGCATATGATCCAGCATCACACCCATGGACTTAGCCACTGGGTCAGGCATATCTGGGCTCATACCATAGGCATCGAATTTTTCAGCCATATCTTTTTGCACCTGTGCCGTATCCGCCTTATCTTGCTGGGTAATAATACGGCCTGGGATACCGACCACCGTCGCTCCAGCTGGCACTTCTTTGGTCACTACAGCATTAGACCCCACCTTGGCATTCTTACCAACCTCAAAAGGTCCTAATATTTTTGCTCCAGCACCCACCACAACGCCATCATTCAAAGTTGGGTGGCGCTTGCCTTTGCTCCAACTAGTACCACCTAAGGTGACACCATGGTACAAGGTGACATCGTCGGCTATTATAGCTGTTTCACCAATCACAACACCCATACCGTGATCAATAAAAAAGCGATTTCCTATCTGTGCACCCGGGTGAATTTCAATGCCCGTCAACCAACGTGCCACCGTGGATAGAAAACGTGCTAGCCACTTTAAACGGCGTTGCCAGAACCAGTTGGAAACACGGTGAAACAAAAGGGCGTGCAAACCTGGATAGCAGGTCAACACCTCAACAAAATTTCGCGCCGCCGGATCGCGGTGGAAGACCGAAGAGATATCTTCTTTTATGTGCCTAAACATAACCTGCTCCTAATGTATGGATAGCACGCTCAGCGGGCTATTAATATGTATTGTGGTGTCGATAGTTTAGTTTTTCAACATTTTTTGGGTAGCTGAAAGAATTCCACGCAAGACATTAGTTTCCACTTTATCCGGGCGTGCTCGCAAGTACAAACGACGCAGTCGTGGCATCAACTGACGTGGATTTTGCGGATCCAAAAAATCAATATCAATCAGTGTTTGCTGCATGTGCTCAAACAATCGCTCCAACTCATCATTGCTAGCTAGCTCAATATCCCAGTCGGTTCCCCACAGGGGCTGTTCAGCCGATTGCTGAGTAGCCGCTTCTTGCTTAGCCAAAACCCCTACTCGCAATTCATAAGCAATCACTTGCACGGCCGCGGCCAGATTCAAAGACGAAAAATTTTCATTGGTTGGTATGTGCATATGAAAGTTGCACTGCTGTAATTCTTCATTAGTCAGGCCACGATCTTCACGCCCAAACACAAGAGCCACCTCATGTTGAGTTGCTTCTTGCAAGGCCTGGGTGGCTGTTTGACGAGGGCTCATCAAAGGCCAAGGAATATGGCGTGACCGAGCGCTGGTACCAATCACCAAACCACAACCGGTAACAGCCTCAGGCAAGCTACTGACCACCTGCGCATTTTCCAATAAGTCCACCGCACCAGAAGAGCGCGCATCGGCCTTATCACTAGGGAATTCTTGGGGCTCTACCAACACCAGCTTTGACAACCCCATGTTTTTCATGGCCCGAGCCACACCACCAATATTGCCTGGGTGAGAGGTGTTCACTAAAACAATACGAATTCGAGACAGCAAGTCCTGCATGCAACTACCTTTTTGCTATAAATATGACAACCATAAATGAAAAAAACGCGCATCAATTAATCAAATCGATCAATTGTCGCGTAGTGCTGTAATCATAGCATTAATGTTTGCTATAATGATCGCCGAATTCTGACTCGCAGTTATTTGCGCGCAGTAAAGAGCCCTGCTTTGATTGCTTAGCATGGTCTCAATGTTCTTTTAAATACCAGGTGAATTACTATGCTGCCATTAATCAATATTGGCCTTCGTGCTGCCCGCAGTGCCAGCGAACAAGTTGTCCGTTCCATGGAGCGACTAGACATGATCCATGATGAAGGTCAGGATTTAAACGAGCATCTGCGCAAACTATGCCAGAACACAGAAAAATCCATTGCATACGAAATTCACAAGGCACATCCAGAACAGGAAGTTATCGGCTTGTTTTCTGGTTCCATTAATACTCCAGACAACCCCAGCAACAAACAGTGGCGCGTTAACGCCATTGATGGCCTGGAGCAGTATGCCCACAGCCTGCCCATGTTTAGCCTCACCATGGCTTGTTACGAAGACGGCAAACTAACCCACTCTATTGTGATCAATTGCAGCAATGGCGATGAATACTGCGCCAGCAAGGGCCGAGGCGCTCACCTTAACGGTCGCCGTATTCGGGTCAGCAAACGCAAAGACGTCAATAGCAGCCAACTCCATGGTGGATGCAGCAATAGCACCGACCTCATGGCACAGTTCGATCACCACCAAACCATTCAGCGCGGCCTATTCGAACAAGGCGCCAACCTTTATTCACAACTGGGTAACAGCTTGGCGTTGGCGTACGTAGCCTGTGGCCGCTTAGATGGCTTGTGGCACAGCCAAGTTGACGAAACCGTTGACGCTGCCCTGCTGCTAGCTCAAGAAGCCGGCGCCCTAATTGCTGATTTTAAAGGCGGTAAAGCACTGCATAACTCTGAGCTAGTTTGTGCCAACCCAAAGCTCCTTAAACACCTGCTAAAAGCAGTCAACTAAGCACCTTTAAACAGCAACAAAAAAGGGGCTGTGCAGCCCCTTTTTTTCGCCTGAATTATCTAGCTATTTGTTTTCGTCTTCAAAGTCTTGCATGTCAACTTCAAAGCCTTCGCCTTCTATAACATCTTCTTTCGGTGGGATAATTAAGTCTTGCTGACTAACACCCAATGCCAACAACACGTTGCTGGCCACATAGATAGAAGAGTAAGTACCGACAACCACACCAATCAATAGCGCCAAAGCAAAACCATGAATAAGCTCGCCGCCAAAGATAAACAGGGCCAGCAATACCAAGATAGTAGTCACCGATGTCACCAAGGTACGACCCAAAGTTTGCGATAAGGACTCATTGATAATCTCTATGGAAGTGCCTTTGCGCAACTTACGGAAGTTTTCTCGAATACGGTCGGATACCACAATGGTATCGTTCAGTGAATAACCAATGACCGCCAAAATAGCCGCCAACACAGTCAGATCGAAATCCAACTGCAATACGGAAAATACACCCAGTACGATCAGTACGTCGTGCGCCAAAGCCACTACGGCACCAACTGAAAACTTCAATTGAAAACGAAAGGCCACATAAAGCATGACAATGGCCAAAGCCAATAGCATACCCAGACCACCCTTCTCAGTAAGCTCCTCACCGACCTGTGCTCCCACGTATTCGCTACGGCGCAATTCGATGTTGGCATCTGAACCAGACTGCAACACGGCAAGTATTTCCTCACCTACCTTGTCATTGAAAGCTTGACCTAGGCGCACCAACACATCGCGATCGGAACCAAAGTTCTGCACCACCGCATCATCAAAGCCAGCACTTTGCAACTGGCCACGCACACTCACCAAATCAGGCGCCTGGTCGTAGCCAACCTCCACCAAAGTACCGCCGGTAAAGTCCAAACCAAACTGCAGCTTATTAATCGCCAATGAAGCCACAGCCACCAATATCAAGACCATGGACACGGCTGCCGCAACTTTGCGTAGAGCCATAAAGTTAATTACTTTTACATTACTCATGTCACTACCCCTTATTGGTCTGCATTTTTACGATCACGGCCCAGCAAAGGCCAGATCTTAATGTCATCCAGGCGACGGTGACCAAACACACCATTGACCATGGCGCGGCTGACCATAATGGCCGTAAACATGGAAGTGACGATGCCAATCGACAAGGTAACGGCAAAACCTTTGACCGAACCTGTACCCACACCATAAAGAATCAAGGCTACCAAGAGCGTGGTAATGTTAGCGTCAAAAATTGTAGTAAACGCGCGCTCATAACCAGCATGTATAGCTGATTGAGCAGGCAGACCATTGCGCAGCTCTTCTTTAATACGCGAGAAGATCAACACATTAGCGTCTACCGCCATACCCACAGTTAATACAATGCCCGCAATGCCTGGAAGAGTTAAAGTGGCACCCAATAGTGACATAACAGCCAGTACCAACATCAAGTTAAAGGCCAGAGCAATATTTGCAATAAGGCCAAATGCACTATAGAAGGCCAGCATGAAGATTACCACCAAGGCCAAACCAATTTGCACTGAGGCTACACCAAGATCGATATTTTGCTGGCCCAAGCTTGGGCCAACGGTTCGCTCTTCAACAAAGTAAATAGGGGCGGCAAGGGAACCAGCACGTAACAAGAGTGCAAGTTCAGAAGCCTCACCAGCACCGTCTAAGCCAGTAATACGGAAACTATTACCTAAGGCCGTTTGGATAGTTGCTAAAGAAATAATACTCTTTTCAACATAAGGCACCCGCACGCTGACTAGCTCTCCGTCAACTTCCTGCACTTTTTGGCGCGACTTATGCTCAACAAAAATCACCGCCATGCGACGCTTTACGGCATTGCGAGTCACCCGGTTCATCAACTTACCGCCTTGAGCGTCAAGGTCGATGTTAACCTGGGGCATGCCATTTTCGTCAAAGTTAGACTGGGCATTAGAAACGCTATTACCGGTAATAATAATGTCTTTTTCTAGGGTAGCTGTACGGGCAGGGTTAGCACGAAAAGTGTGTTTTTCGGTGCTGAATGAGGCCGTACCAGCCTTGGCTTCCAAACGGAACTCTAAGTTGGCAGTAGCGCCCAAAACACGCTTAGCGGCCGCTGTATCTTGAATACCCGGTAGCTGCACAACTATGCGATTACGCCCTTGACGCTGCACTAGAGGTTCGGCCACACCCAGCTCATTCACACGATTACGTAGTGTCGTCAAGTTCTGATTCACGGCATAATCTTCGATTTCACGAACACTGGATTCGTTAAGGGTAATATTGAGGTAGTTACCCTTATCGTCGTCCTCGGCACTCATGAGGAATTCACTGTAACTGGACTTGAGTTCGCTTCGGGCCTGATCACGCACTTCAGCTGTAGCAAACTTAATACGCAAACTGCCGTCATCCTCATGAGTTACCGAGCGATAACGCAGTTTTTCTGTGCGCAACATGGCCTTTATTTCAGACACATACACATCCAACCGCTGCGCCACGGCTTGCACCATGTCGACTTCTAATAAGAAGTGCACACCACCGCGCAAGTCCAAACCCAGCTTCATTGGGCCGGCACCTAGATTGGTTAACCAGTCCGGTGTAGTGGGGGCTAAGTTTAGAGCCACTACATAATCGTCACCCAAGGCGTCAGCTATGACTGCTTTAGCACGCAGTTGTGTATCCGAGTCAGTAAAACGTAACAGGACACTCTTGCTATTTAGCTCGCTTGACTTGTCAGCCAATCCTGCATCGGATAAAGCGTCACTAGCCTGCTCCAAAACAGCATCATCAATAGGGGTAGAGCTACTAGCGCCAGAGACCTGTACCGCCAAATCATCAGGGTACAAATTAGGCAAGGCGTACAAACCACCCAAGGCCAGAGCAAATACGATTAACAGGGTTTTCCACAAGGGATAACGGTTAAGCACAGAAAATTCCTTTCATTATTCTTAGGCGCCCGAGCAAACAGGCCGCCTGACAATGACTTGCCAGGCTATCAACGTCAGAGTTGATTAAATGGATTTGATAGTGCCTTTAGGCAATACGGAAGCCACTGCTGCCTTCTGGAAATTCATATCCACACCCTCCGACACGGTGACTATAATAAAATCATCACTCACCTTGGCAATTTTACCAACAATGCCGCCATTGGTTACCACTTCGTCACCCTTGGACAAGGCTGACATCAAATTCTTGTGGTCCTTGGTACGCTTGGCTTGGGGGCGCCAGATCATAAAGTAGAATACGGCGGCAAACACAACCATCATAATAATCAAAGAACTTGGATCGCCACCAGCAGGAGCAGCACCTTCAGCCGCAGCTGATTCAATAAAGAAGCTCATAATGTCTCCATAACATTGTTAAAGTTAAGGGCCTTAAAAGGCCTATTTTTGTAAATCAAACAGGTTTAGTTTACCTGTTCGGCATCTAAACTAGGCACCGGCAACCCCCGGCGCCCATAAAAATCTCTGACAAAGTCGTCCAATGTACCCGCATCCAATGCCGCACGCAATCCTGTCATCAAATGTTGGTAATAATGCAAATTGTGAATAGTATTGAGCTGAGCACCCAACATCTCTTTACACTTATCTAAATGATGTAGATAAGACCGAGAAAAGTTTTTACAAGTGTAGCAGTCACAATGAGGGTCCAAAGGGCCCATATCTGTCTTATGCACGGCATTGCGAATCTTTACCACCCCATCGGCAATAAACAAATGGCCATTACGCGCATTACGGGTAGGCATCACGCAGTCGAACATGTCAATGCCTCGGCGAACACCTTCAACCAAGTCCTCGGGGCGACCCACTCCCATTAAGTAGCGGGGTTTGTTAGCGGGCATCTTTGGTGCCAAGTAGCCCAGTATGCGCAACATGTCGGCTTTGGGCTCACCCACTGACAAACCACCAATAGCCATACCATCAAAGTCAATATCATTAAGGCCAGCCAAAGACTCATCACGCAGGCTTTCGTACATGCCACCTTGAATAATGCCAAACAAAGCTGACGGATTGTCACCATGCGCGTCCTTGCTGCGCTGAGCCCAACGCAACGACATACGCATAGACTTCGCGGCCTCTTGTTCCGTGGCTGGGTAGGGCGTGCACTCATCAAAAATCATCACTACATCGGAGCCTAGGTCGCGCTGTACCTGCATGGATGATTCTGGCGACATAAATACTTTGGCACCATCTACCGGAGAACGAAAAGCCACGCCCTCTTCAGTGATCTTGCGCATGGCGCCCAAACTAAACACCTGAAAGCCACCAGAGTCAGTAAGAATAGGTTTATGCCATTGGGTGAAGTCGTGCAGATCACCGTGTTGTTTAATGATATCGGTGCCAGGACGCAACATTAGGTGAAAAGTGTTACCCAAGATAATTTCAGCCCCGGTGGCTTCAATATCACGAGGCAACATGCCTTTCACCGTGCCATAGGTACCTACGGGCATAAAACAGGGAGTTTCAATAGTGCCACGCGGAAACGTCAAACGTCCACGGCGGGCTTTACCTGACTGACCCAGCTTTTCAAATTTCATGAAGCATTCGCGGGTGGTTTGCTCGTTCATAGGCTCTCCTTATGTGAAGCCACTGGCTGTATAAATGGCGTCACTAGCATGGCATCGCCATAACTAAAAAATCGATATTGCTCAGCTACGGCCTGCTCATAGGCTGCCATAACATGGTCCCGGCCAGCAAACGCACTGACCAGCATAAGCAAAGTGGACTCTGACAAGTGAAAATTAGTAATCAGGGCATCCACACTGCGGAACTGATAACCAGGATATATAAAAATGCGGGTTTCACCAGCAAATGCTTCTATCCCACCGTTTGCGCTAGTTGCACTGGCGCTTTCTAGGGCCCGCACGCAGGTAGTCCCCACAGCCACTACCCGGCCACCACCAGCACGAGTCTGTTTCACAGACTGAGCCACCTCAGTGGTGACTTCTATGATTTCGCCGTGCATATGATGATCTTCAATCCGTTGCACCTTGACTGGCTGAAAAGTACCTGCGCCAACATGCAACGTAATGGTAGCTATGCCTACACCCTTGGCACGAATAGCCTCTAACAGTGATTCATCAAAGTGCAAACCAGCAGTAGGGGCAGCAACAGCGCCATGGCGCTCACCATATACAGTCTGATAACGCTCACGATCTGCCGTTTCGTCAGCGCGGTCAATATAAGGGGGCAGCGGCATATGACCTAAGCGTTGCAGTACCGCCAATACGGACTCATCCCCTTCTATGTTTAACTCAAACAAGCCATCATGACGTGCCACCATGGTGGCCCACACTTCTCCCTCTAGCAACAAGCGGGCGCCCGGCTTAGGCGAGCGACTGGAACGCACGTGGGCCAATAACCGCTGCTCATCCAACATGCGCTCTACCAGCACTTCAATCTTGCCACCAGACTCTTTGGTGCCGTACAAACGCGCCGGAATGACCTTGGTATTATTCACCACCAACAGATCACCAGCTTGCAAGAAGTCCAACACGTCGGCAAAGCGCTTATGTTCAACAGCACCATTACTGCCGTGCAGGCGCATAAGTCGACTACCTGTGCGCTCCTCAGTAGGGTAACGAGCAATGAGCTCGTCGGGCAGGTGAAATGCAAAATCAGCTACTTGCATGATATTGGCCAAGTCAGTTATAGGCTAAAAATTAAAGCGCCTAATTCTACCTAATCTCGCGCCCTTAGCACAGTTTTACGCGGTATTATTAGTGCCTTTATTGCTGCTAGCCGCACACTTGGTATAATTTAGCCGCAATTAAACCACATTCTACTTCCACAGGCCCTCTTTTGACCTATCACTTTCAATATCCGTCTACCGCCCATTCCTTGCGTTTGGCGCTAGCCGATGATGCTTTTTATCAAACCATGCTTGGCGCAGCAGATAGTAATACCAAAATGCTCGATGCATACCTAGATTATGCTATGCAAGAAGCTCTGGAATTTGGTCAACTAACCCTGTGTGCTCGCCCAGATCAAGGCGCTGCCATTTGGTCGTTACCAGTCTCTGAATTAAAGAATCAGGCCAAAAATGACGCCAAAAAAGCATTTTTACTCACACACATGGGACTAACTAGCTTAAACACTTACCAGGCCATTACAGGCTTCATGAGCCAACAAGCCCAAGGAATTGTCAATGACAACGACTGGTATCTGTCGATTTTAGGAATCCACCCCAGCCAACAAGGTAAAGGCTTAGGTAAGCAACTGCTTATGCCAGCACTAAAACAAGCTGACAACGCAGGCAAGGCTTGTTATTTGGAAACATTCACCCCAGCCAACATGAGCTTTTATGCACGCTTGGGTTTCGTAGCCTGCCATCAGGCCTATGAGCCTACCTGCCAACACCACTATTGGGTTATGCGGCGACAGCCACAACGTAATTAATAGAAAGAAAAGATAAAAGGGTATTGCGGAGTATTATAAAAAAGTAAATGCCCGCATGATGCGGGCATTACCACTGATCAGTGATGCTGCTTAACTAGCAGGCTATTAGCGGTTGAATATCGCGTAAATCACAGCAATAGCAGCCAAGCCAACTAGACCTTCACCACCTAGGTTACCAACGATGCTGAGGATATTTTCCACAACACCAACACCTACAAATGCTACGTTAGCTCCGAAAATCACTTCCAAAACAACGGCAAGCGCTATCAACGCAATACCAGCTTCTGTTAGTTTCTTAATTCCAGCTACGATATTATCAATCATAATTGCCTCGTTATATTTATTGTGCGGCTCCAACGACAAACCCGTACGACTTGACATTACGCCGAGATAAGACTATCAAATAGAGACCTACAACGAAAGTATGACTTTAAGTGCCATTCTGGTCATTTTTCATATTCTTTTACCAGCCACAAGCGGCCTTAGAATAAACTCCAAAAAAAGAAACCAATAACACTAAAAATATCTAATGAACATAGGGGCTTACCATTGACGGGTCACAATAAATCAGTATAATGCGCACCTCTAAGTGCCAGTGTGATGAAATTGGTAGACATGACGGATTCAAAATCCGTTGCTGAATAAGCGTGGCGGTTCGAGTCCGCCCACTGGTACCACTTCTTTTAGAAATTCCGCAGTAACCCCTTNNACTTTTACGGTCTACACCTATGACTGGCCGTGCTGATTGGTCCGCTAAGTTGTGACCTCTTTTAAACCGGCTTGATGCCACAATCTGTTAATAACGCTCCCCTCTGCGAAATGGTACAGCAAGGCTTTTGGATAGGCCGCTTTGCGGGCCAACAAGGTCAAAGCAATCATGCTTAATACATAAGGCGCCATAAGGAAGAACCGGTATGGAATATCAATGCCAGGCACTTGCTGCAAACGTACCTGATAGGCGCCTATGCCAGCAAACAGTAAGGCCCACCAAATTGGCCAATTCCCTAATAATATAGTACAGGGCTACGCGGTGGATTAGACAGCAAACCAACATGCAAGATACGGTCAAAGTAAAATTTATTCTGACAGGGCCCGATGACCTTCTCCCTCATACGCCCATAAGAAACGCCTCGGTATAGGGCCCTTGTTTCGACCACCTTGCTCTGTCTGTTCCCAAGCATGAGACAAAATACCTAACGAACGGGACAAACAAAAAATACCGCGTGCTAATGGAGCTGGAAAGCCAAGTTCAGCAAGAACAACTGCGGTCGCGCCATCTATGTTCATCGGTATTCGTTTGCCTTTAATGTGTTCTATTGATTTCTCTATCTGGCTCGCTACTGCTACAAATTCCCCAGAAACCACGCCCTTTTGAGCTGCGTCTTCCATCAACTTAAGGATACGTGGTGCTCTCGGGTCTACAGGATGAAATCGGTGACCAAAGCCAGGAACAAACTTCTGACCAGTTTCAAAAAAACGCTTTAGGGCACTTTCCGTCGTAGCTCTTAATCCCACCTCCTGTGTATTTTCATCAATGATCTGAGTATATAGTTCAACGGCCTGCTCGCCTGCTCCACCATGCACATCACCCAAGACATTTAACGCTGAAGCCATTGCATTGTTTAAACCAACACCACATGTTGCCGACATTCGTGCAATTGCTATGCTCGGGGCCTGAGGCCCATGGTCAACACCCGCAACCAGTGCAATTTCCAGCAAAGAACTTTGTTCTTTTGTCGGAAGTTCACCTCTTAGCATTAACCAAATCATTTGAGCGAAACTAATGTTCCCAATTAGCTCCTCAATCGCATAACCTCTAAAGCGAATTTCTCCAGGAGACATTTCAATAATTTCCGTTCGCCACCAATCGCTTACTTCTTTTTCTAAACGATGCTCAGGATCACTCGTCATATCGTATTCTCCTGTTTAAATAATTTCACTTGCTCAGTCGTGTAGCCTAGTTCACGAAGTATTTCGTCAGTATGCTCACCTAAAAAGGGAGGCGGTTCATTTGTCGCGATACGCTCTCCATCTAACATGATACCAGGTCGAATAACCTCTAAATCACCCTCCATGCCAGGAATATTTGTAAACTTTCCAATTACATCTCTGTTAACGACGTGTGGGTTCTCAAGCGCCTCTGGCACACTCCAGATACAACCCGCGGGGACCCCGTGCTCATTAAGAATGTTTTGCCATTCCGCAGACGTTTTTGAAACCAGTACTTTTTCCAAAATTTCAGTCAAGGCTGAACGATTTTTCAAACGAGTTTGTCGTTCGGAGAAACGCTCATCTGTAATCAACTCTGGGAGTCCAGTAGAATGACAAACAGCTTCAAATTGCTCCTGTTTATTGGCGGCAATATTAATCAAACCATCGCTTGTTCGGAAACTTCCTGATGGACTCGCTGTGAAGTTATCATTTCCAATTGGCATTGGTACTTTTCCAGCAACCAAATAATTGGAAACGACCCACCCCATTGTCGACATAACAGCTTCCAACATAGAGACATCAATAAAGCCACCTCTATCATTCTTTGGCTTTGCAAGACTGGCAGAAACTGCAAACGCGGCAGTTATTCCACCAACTGTATCTGCAATAGGATATCCTACACGTAGCGGCGCATTGTCAGCATTCCCTGTGATTGACATAACACCCGACATACCCTGAATAATTTGATCATAAGCTGGAAGTCCACTAAGCGGTCCATTCTGGCCAAAACCAGAAATGGCGCAGTAGATTAACGTTTTATTGTCTTTTTTAAGTGTTTCAAATCCCAATCCCAGTCGCTCCATTACTCCCGGCCTGAAATTCTCCACGACGACATCGGCTGTTTTAACAAGCTCCTTAAACAGTTTTTTCCCGCAAGTTGACTTTAGGTTAATCGTTATAGAACGTTTCCCCGTGTTTTGAGCGAGAAACGATATCCCCATCAAGTTCTTATTTAAAACGGGGTCTGCGCCCAACTGCCGAGCAAGGTCACCTGAATTGGGGACCTCTACCTTAATTATATCAGCACCCATGTGAGCTAACTGATGACAACAGAATGGACCTGCTAAAACATTAGTTAAATCCAATACTCGCACCCCCGACAAAGGGGCATTACTTTTCTCATTCTTACTTTGCATCACGCAGGCCTTTATTGATTTGCGGCATTGCCCCTTGATGAACAACTTTTGCTTGGGTGAAAAATTCTCGACAATAACTACCTTTTTCAGGAGGTCCGAATGAAGACCCTTTACGCCCTGTGAAAGGAGCGTGAAAATCCATACCTGCCGTAGGCAAATTGATTTGCACCATTCCAGCTTGGACTCTGCTGATAAATTCTTCAATTTTCTGGTGGTCGCATGTGATTATGCCCGCAGACAAGCCAACATCAACATCATTAGCCACCTGAATTGCTTCATCAAAATTGCACACCCGAATAATGGAGGCTACTGGACCAAAAATTTCTTCCTGATTTATGCGCATTGAATTTGCAGTCTCCCCAAATAAAGCTGGAGACAAATAGTATCCGGATTTATGCAATTTCAAGAGCTTACCACCAATGAGTTTTCTAGCACCTTCCTGCTCACCAATTTGCAAATATTTCTTATCAATTTCTAACTGTTCAGCACTTGCGACTGGGCCAATATCAGTATTGGCGTCACGGGCATCGCCAATACGCAAACGTCCCATTGCGGCAATCATTTTTTCCACAAATTTGTCATGAATGGCATCTTCGACGATCAATCTAGAAGACGCCGTACATCTTTGGCCAGTTGCATAAAACGACCCTTGAATCGCACAGTTAACTGCCAAGTCCAGGTCTGCGTCGTTACTGATTATAAGAGGGTTTTTACCTCCCATTTCAAGCTGGATTTTTCCACCGCGTTCGAAAACCCGTGCGCCAATTTTTTTGCCTACTGGGGTGGAACCAGTAAAAGTAATTCCCTCGACAAGTGGAGAATCAACTAAAGCCTGCCCAACGACATTACCGGTTCCCATCACCAAATTAAATACACCTTCAGGCAAACCTGAGCGCGAAATGATTTCAGCCAAGGCCCAAGCTGAACCAGGAACGATTTCAGCAGGCTTAAAGACGACAGTGTTCCCATAAGCCAAGGCGGGTGCAATTTTCCATGCCGGTATAGCCACTGGGAAATTCCATGGAGTAATGACACCAATTACTCCTAATGGCTCTCTTTTGACAGCAAGGTTAACGCCACTTCGAATCGACGAATATCCATCACTATCTGAACGAAATGCTTCTGCCGCAAAAAATTTAAATAGGTACCCTGCGCGGTTAACCTCAGCCACTGCCTCGTTTAGGGTCTTACCTTCCTCTCTGGCAAGAAGGTCACCTAACTCATTCTTCCTTGCAATAACCTCTGTTCCGATAGCATCTAACACTTCAAAACGTTGAAGAGGAGAAGACTGCGACCATTTAGGTGCGGCATCAGCCGCAGCCTCAATTGCCATTTGCGCCTGTTCTGAAGAAGCAAACGAGTATTCATCAATAATGTCATTTGTATCTGAGGGGTTATCATTTTTAATGCTGTCAACACCTTGAACCCAATTCCCAGCTATATAGTTTAGTTTCATATTTCATACCCCTTAACTAAACGTTGCTCCAAGACAGGCCTCCACCCAATATCTTCATGTCTATGGTCAAATGTATTAAGATAGAAAAAATTTGCTGCTGCAAAGCCACGACAACAGCGCGCTGCACTTTGCCCTGCGTAAGGTCTCAATGTCCACGTATTCACACCAACCCAATTCCAAAGCTGGTTGTGCTCCCCCAAGCGAACTGATTCATCAATTTGAGGGCCCAAATCAAGCGGCGTTGGTGTAGGCAACCCTAGTATTTCACTTTTATTACAGACTATTTTGTCCCATTCATTTTCAAGGTTAGATGCGCCGAAATACCCATCTTTGGGATTTAAGAACTCGAAACCGCCATCCAAAACCCTGCATTTATATTCCTGCCCGTCGATAACAATGTTTCGTCCATTTACATATCCAGATTCGACCAAATCTAACCAACTGACATGAACAAGCAAAACACGGTCTGAGATGAATAAACGAGATGTTTCAGTCCTAAGAACAATCCAATTTATACGCGATGTTTGTACAGATGGCGTATCCCCCAATACCCATTTAGTCATATCTGGCAAGTCAGTGAAACTATGAATGTCTCCATCTGCCAAACCCTCATAGGGTTTAACGGCGCTTTGGTCTACCAACCAAGGTCTAGAGGGAAGTGGTAAAGGCTGACCCTCTTTATAAAGGCCACCTAACTCGACAACTCCTTCAAATATCATTTCACGGGCCTCAACATTTTTTCACGTAAAACAGAATACAAAAGATGGGCTGATATAGCTTCCGTGCGTCCTGATGGGTCCAATGAAGGAGCTACTTCCGCAATATCCATACCTCCGATTGAATGTTTGGCAATAACATCGAGAATATCGCAATAATTTTTAGGTGTTATACCACTGTGTACAATTGACCCAGTTCCTGGAAGGTATCCTGCATCCATTGCATCAATGTCCATGGACAGATACAAGCTATCACTATTCTTTGTGGCATGCTCAAGAGCCAACCTTGCAACTTCTTTCGCGCCTAATCTGTGCACATCCCCGGAAGAATAAACCTTTCCGCCCATACTCTCGATCAGCTCCAGCTCGCCGCCATCTACCCAACCGGAAACACCAATCCATACCATGTTCTCTTTGACAATATTGGGGAGTTCTGAAATTCGACGACCATTGGTAGCGTGATTAAAGTGTCCCCACGCACCAAGACGATCAGAAAAGTCCAAATGGCCATCAATTTGGATATAACCAATTTTATGCGTCGGATCAATTTTGCTTAATGCACGAGAATATCCCAAACATGCCGGATAACTATTAAAGTGATCGCCTCCTAAGGCAAGGGGGACCCCCCCAGCCAAACGTACACTTTCTGTCATGCTGGCGATTGCTTCAGTTGTCTGCTCAACAGAAACTGGGTCAATATCGGCATCACCACAATCAAGTATCCAAGAAGCATTATTTCTAGACCATTCCCCCCCATGCGTTGCGTCAAAAAATGTATCATGATGAGAAGGGAGATATTCTTCAACTAATCTAGTCGTCGCACGTCGAAGCGCTTCTGGGCCATGACGAGCTCCAATACGGCTCGAATGTGTCCAATCCGAAGGCATCCCAACCACACCGACAACATCTTTAGTGATTTCATTGACGTTTGCAGATTTAGAACCAAACAATGTCGACGAAGGCGATTTCAAGCCAAGATTAATGGCGCATTCACCAGACTTCATTTTAATTTTCCTCACGTTTCAACGACGTCAACAATCCGAGACGCCCATAAATATATCCAAGAAGAACTGTTACCAACAAACGCTGGCCAGTTTTGACAACACTCATTCCATTGACCGTCGGGTTCATTCCAGTAACAATCAATGTTGACACAGGCGATTGACCAATTTCGGTCATTACTGACTGTAAAGAAGTTACCGACACTCCATTAAACCGACGCTTTGATGACATGCCATGGAGGGGAGATGCGAATGCACTCAGGTCAAGATTAACGACTAAGGAATCAGTATTCTCAGTAAGTGCGAGGCGGAACTCTCTAAACTCCGGCATTGAAATTCTTGACAACTGTTTTGCTGAAATAACTTGACCGCCTTGCCCTCTATACTGGGTCAAAAACTCACATGGAGACGTACTAAGCGGCGTTAGAAAAGCAGTATTTTTCGCTAATAGCGTGCCGTTACTGATTAAACTGTCAACATCAGCCCTAGCCGAAGGAATTCCTTGTGTCCAAGATGACGGCGTATGACCACCAATCTGAATAAAGCTTAATTTTTCAGAATTCGCCTGGGTTTCTAAAACTGTGTTTACAGAGCGTTGATCGCCGGACAATGCGATAATTGAAGCACCCCTTTGACGAACCGCATTGAATACGTCAGAAACAAGATTATCTGCAACTGACCTGCCTAAACCCTCAACTGGGATGTCACCTAAATCGACCATACGATCATGAATAGAAGAAGTATCAATTTTCTTTCTCGCATCGACATCAACAGGATGACTAAATTGAGGGTTTGCTTGCCAACCAAAGTATACTGACGTTTCCCGCAAGGCTTGGGGAGACATTCGGTACCCCGACGAAAGACCTACGTTGTCTTCCATCGGGATCCCAATTATCGCCAAACTTTTGTCATTGATTTCTGTCAACGCTCCGCGATGCGAGCGCATGAAAGTTAAGTCACCCGCCATACGGGGTAAAGGACCCGTTCTTAGACTCAATTTCTTTCTCCTTGTTTAAGAAGTTCTGCCAGCGCTGAAAATATTGAAAGACTGTAAGCCGTCACAGCTCGGTCTCGAAGTTCAAAATCTGGCCTATGCCCCGTAAATTCAGCAGCAATTATAGGCAGTTGTTTTAGTGACTGTATGAAATCTATTACGTCCTCTATGCGTTGTGACTTACTACCGCTATATGCAGTTGTCACCCCGTAAGCCGGACCAAGAATATCGGCGTCCACACTCAAGAAACACGTGCCTCCTTTAAGCATTTCATAATGTTCATCTGTCAGGTCTTCGCATTTCTGCACCCAAATCAAACTGTCAGATCGATCACCCAATAGTTGTGAAAGCCGCGTTCCAGCCTGGGATCTACTACTAACTAAGCCACAAGTATCTGGCACCACCTCTAAATCTTTGCGTTGAGAAACTCTAATGACAGATATCTGTTTATCGCTTTTAGCTTCAAGAATGCCAGCAATCAAAGTAGGAGTAAGACTGAAGTCTGCATTGGCAAATAAAATACTAGCTCGTGTGCGAGCTAATCGTGCTACCTGTTCACGCAAACTTGAGTATAAGCGCTCAGGTTCAAGCGGATAGACGTTCAGGTCTCCAACATCTATCAAATGCTCAGCATTAATACCCAAACTATTCTGGAACCAAGGATCAGAGCTACAATAACGGAACTGCCTGGCTAAGAAACGAGCACCAGGTTCACCTTCACTAAAGTGGTCGCAAAAAATTCCACAGCATGCAACGCTCTCTGGGCCCAGATCTTCAAGCCCCCCAACCTTCGCACCAAAGAATGTTGCTGCTGGTCTTAAAACTGTGTGAGTATCCCAACATCTAATTGAATCAATCATGGATCAACCCGATCCCATAAAACCGGGGCAATAACACGGCTCAATACTTCAGCAGCAAAGTACTCAGATAGCCCCCTCCTATCGAATACTGGTGCCACATTTGTAAGGGCACAACCTGCGATACGGGTGTTTTCTGAAACATGATCCAAAATATCTAGAATTTGATTAGGATCTAATCCTCCGATGTTAAGCGTAGGGGTCCCCGCCGCATGACCTGTATCCACAGCAGATACATCTATATGCCAAAACACACGTTTTTGTTCTTTCAAAAACGCCAATAAAAGCTCACTTGTACCAATTGTACCGATTTCATGAATTTGATCGGCACTGACACAAGTATGATTATGCTGTTCGGTTTGTTTCCATGCTTTAGCCGGCATAAGACCATTTACTCCAATAAAAAAAGTAGCCGTACCTGCTAGACTGTCTCCTTCTGAAATCGATGGCGTGATATGCACAATCGCACAATCTTGATCAAGTTCAGATATTACTTCTGAACACCATGAACCAATCTCGCGTGCCCCCCCAAGGATCACAGGAACAGTACTTTTTTCACTTAGAAAAGTGAACAGTTCTACAATTGATTTTTTGTCTAAACTTGATGATAGGTCACCTAAATCATTCATACGGAATGTAGGTTTTAAAACTCTTCTAGTGCCAGTATCCAAGTCCTCAATCGTTTTATGAGATGAGCTGCTAAACAGTGCAAATACTTCTTCAATTGCACGACGTATTGCGTTAGGCCCCAAAGAAGTACTCTGGCGGTGTTCTAACTTAGTAACCAAAGGTGCACCAATGACTGAAACAGCACCAGAAGTCAGTTCATTAGTATTTATCGGCACCAATACTTTAGATACTTCAGATTTTTTGCTAGAAGTGTTCATTTAGAAAATTCCTGACTGGTTTTGAATTTCAGCTCGGTTATAATGAGCTGAAGCCAAATTCTTAGGGGGTTGAGTAAATTGAATACAGAAATGAAATCCATTTCTAAAAAAGGACGACAAAATGATGGTTTTTCCGGCGTAGAAGCCGTTGAACGCGCTTTTACACTTTTGAACGCTTTCAACGATGGCAGTACGGCCCTCCCTTTGAAAGAACTCTCCAACCGTAGCGGGCTGACAAAATCTACAATTCTTCGTCTTGCTGTCTCTTTGGAAAAATTTGGCTACATGGTTAAAGATTCGGAGGGGCTGTACCATCTCGGCCCTATGCTGTGGCGACTTGGCTCTCTTTTCCGGCAGAACCTGAATCTGGAAGTAATCATAAAACCTGTTTTGGAAGAGCTGATGAAGAAAACCGGAGAAAGTGCCTCGTTTTACATTCCTCGCGGGAAATTTGGTATTTGCCTTTACAGAACGAACTCGAAGCACCTTGCTCGTGATCACGTAGAAGCTGGCGACATAATTCCTTTGGGGCTTGGCTCTTCGGGCCAAGTATTGAAAGCATTCCTTAATGGGCGCGGTAAGCTTGCTACACAAATTCGTAAAGAACGAACCTACGTAAGCCTTGGTGAAAGAGACCCTGATGTTGCTGGAATAGCAGCAATTGTAACTGGCCCTGGAGATGAAGTCGTTGGCTCTTTGAGTGTATCGGGCATTACTACTCGCTTTGATAAAAGAGCGGTTGAATCGCATCGTACGCTTATTCTCGAAGCAGCCAAAACTATTGAATGCAGTTTGGGAGGGCTGGGTGAGTAAAGGTCTCATTTTACTCATTCACCTCTCCTCGGCTACCTAGAAAACGCACGCAGATTAAAGCCCCAATCGACACTGCAATTAAACAGGTTGAAATAGCCGCAATAGTGGGGTCAAGCTGATCACGCAATGAGTTAAACATGCGGCGGGTAATCGTAGCGTTGTCCCCACCTGACACCAGCATCGAAATCACAACCTCATCCAGTGAGGTGATGAAGGCTAAAAAAGCCCCTGTCTGAATCGAAAATTTGACTTGCGGTACGGTGATTGTCCACAAGGCGTATGCTCGGGAAGCGCCCAGGCTGCGTGCCGCCAGTTCCTGATCAAAATCATAGTTCTGCAAGCCCGACATCACGGTCACAATCACAAAAGGCAGCGCCAGCGCTGTATGGGCGATCACAATTCCGGTAAGCGTATAATTGAGTCCCAGCTTGGCATAAAGGCTAAATACACCTACAGCAATCAGGATCACCGGTACAACAATGGGCATAATTACAAGGATCTGTGCAATATTACGGATCCGTGGGGCAGAACAATGTAGGCCATAAGCACAAAGTGAGCCTAAAGGTGTCGCAATCGCCGTGGTCATTACTGCCGCAATCAAGGACGTCTTGGTGGCGCTCATCCATTCTGGAGATGTGAAATAGGTTGCATACCAGCGAAACGAAAATGACGTTGGCGGGAACTCCAAAAATGAGGCCCCCGAAAACGACATTGGGATCACAATAAGTGTGGGTAGAATCAGAAAGAAAAGCACCGCGATGCCAACCACTGTTAGCCACAGCCCGTCTATTTTTCGTTGTCCAACTTGTTCCATTTCTAGTTCCTCAGCGCATGAATAGTTTGTCGAGGCCAAAGACACGGTTCATCAGCCAGATCATCACCAGTGCTAACAGCAGTAGGACAACGCCCAAAGCTGATGCTGCACCCCAATTGGAATAAATTGTTATGGTACTTTCTATGCGCTGCGCCAACATTTGTACCCGGCCACCGCCCAGCAAAGCGGGTGTAACGAAAAACCCAAGTGACAAAATAAAGACCAGCACGATGCCTGCGAAAAGGCCCGGTAGGGACATCGGAAAAAACACCCTCCAGAATGCCCCACGTGGGCTGGAGCCAAGCCCCACAGCAGCCCTAACTAGGTCGGTGTCAATATTGCGCATGGTTGCATAGAGAGGCAAAATCAGGAACGGTAGCATAATATGCACCATGCCAATGATTGATCCCGTAAGGTTGTGAGCGAGTTGCAGCGGCTCCTCAATTATACCAAGTGACATGAGCGACGAATTGATAATGCCATTACGCTGCAACAGCACTAGCCAGGCGTAGGTGCGCACCAGAACCGACGTCCAAAACGGAACCAACACGAAAATCATCAAAATGGCAGCCGTTCTGTCTTTCACCTTGGTTAATAAGTAACACAGCGGATAACCAAGAAGAATACATATGACCGTCACGGCAACGCTGATCTGAAAGGTGACAACAAAGGTTCGACGATACAAAGCGCTTTCAAAAATACGCGCATAATTTTCTGTGCTCAATTCGCCCGCTGCATTATAAAATGAGAGCGACGACAGCCAGAAAATTGGCAAAAATACGACAATTAAAATGGCAAGAACTGCAGGCATCGAAAGCCCCAAAAACGTCAAGCGTTCGCGGCGTTCTTCAGCTTTGAGTGTGCTAGCGTTGTGAAATGTTTTAGCTCCCACATTGGCTTCAGAGATACTCATGACACATGTTCCGGTACGATGATCGTATCTTCTGGGTGCAGGGCCAGACCAATTTTCTCGCCCTTGGAAGGGAGCCCAGTCTGGCCAGCACGGTTAGCAGGTACGCGCACATTAATCATGCCTGCGCTGTCGTGTTCAACGATAACCAGCACGCTGTCGCCTTGATAAATAATATCGTTGACCCGGCCAGAAAAGTCATTAGCATTTTCAGGCACAGGGCCAGACATGACTTCCAGCAATTCAGGCCGGATCACTAAGCGATGCCCTCCACTACCAGGGGCAATGGCTAAATCAGATTTCAGCACGCGCCCGCCAAGTTGCGCCGTATCGTTGGCTACTGTCACCGGCAAGGAAATTGATTCCCCAATAAAGTCCGCCACAAAAAAACTATGAGGCTGACGATATAGTCGCTCAGGGGTATCGATCTGTTCGATGCGCCCATGATTGACTACCGCAATCCGGTCTGACATCGTCAGGGCTTCGCGCTGATCATGGGTCACATAAACAACGGTTGCATCTAATTTTTGATGAAGCGCCTTTAATTCAATCTGCATATGTTCGCGCAACTTTTTGTCAAGTGCCGATAGGGGTTCGTCCATGAGGATAATCTGTGGTTCGAATACCATCGCCCGGGCAAGGGCCACACGCTGCCTTTGGCCACCAGAGAGTTGGGTAATGCGCCGATCCCCATAACCACCAAGCTCTACAGTATCCAGTACACGTTCGACGCGCGTTTTTTGATCACTTTTGGAAACCCCACGAATTTTCAATGGATAGGCCACGTTTTCCGCCACCGTCATGAATGGAAACAGCGCATAGCTTTGAAAGACCATACCAAGGCCACGTTTGTGCGGCGGTGTCGCAATCATTTCTTGATCACCAAACCGAATCGAACCACCGTCAGGGCGCACAAAACCAGCGAGCGCCATCAGAAGTGTCGTCTTGCCCGAGCCCGATGGCCCAAGCAGGGTCAAGAACTCGCCAGCAGCAATATTTAGCGACACATCATCCAGCGCTTTGATTGGTCCATAGGCCTTGCAAAGGCTGGATATTTCGATGGGAAGTGATTGGGCGGTAGACGACATATGGGCTCCTAAACCTGACAAAAAAATTGGCGCAGTACAAATTGCACTACGCCAAAATGGATTACTACTATAGCTGGATTACTGCTGGATCAGCGTATCAAACTCTTCCGTTAATTCACCCAGCTGGCCGATGTAAAAATTCGGATCAACCAAAAGTTGCTTGCTGTAGTTGTTGGGATGGGTGTTGACTAACAAAGCCTGCTCACCCGAGATAATACCGGTATCAAACGCACCCGTATTTACAGGGCCTAGTGGCATCGTTACCGCCAGCCGTGCCTGAGCTTCGGCACTTAGCAATTCGTTGATTAGGCGCATCCCATTCTCAACATTTGGCGCGCCCTTAGGCACTAACAAGCAATCAACGTCCATGGTGCCACCATCGAATGCATAAGCGACATCAATGCCAGATTTGATCACACTCTCCACACGATTATGGCCCATATGGATCACGTCCACCTCACCATCACGCAATAGTTGTGCTGATTGTGAACCGCCACGATACCAAACGGTGACTTCAGGTGCGATCTCTCCCAACTTGGCCCAGGCGCGTGCCATGCCCTCGTCGGTGGCCAAAGTGTCATAGACTTTTGCCATCGGCACACCATCAGCCATAAGTGCTGCCTCAAGGTTGTAGTTCACCTTGCCATGCATACCGCGCTTGCCGGGGAATTTTTCTAGATCCCAGAACTCTGCCCAGTTGGACGGACCATTGTCGCCAAAAGCATCCTTGCGATAGGCAATCACCTTGGTGAAGTTGATGAAGCCAATGTAGTTTTCGTGGATTAGCTCTTTGGGGATACCTGTTGTATCAACAATCGAATAATCAATCGGCTCAAGGCTACCCTCACGGCTGAGCGTTTCGCACGAAGGCAAATCCTGCTCTGTCACATCCCAAGCAACAGCGCCCGCTGTGATCTGTGCGCGCACATCTTGAATACCGTTTGTAGTATCTTCCTTGACCGTTATATTCAGCTTGCTGGCTGCGGGTGCTAACATTGATGAGCGAATAGCATCTTGAAATGATCCACCCCACGAGGCAAACACAACCTCATCATTTGCTTGCGCCGACGAAGCGACACCAACTGTAAGCAGAGCTGAAACTGTCAAGGCACTGAGAGCGCCCTTTGAAACTTTTTTATCTTTATTGTGGTACTTCACACAAACCCCCTTATAAACATTAAGCGTTTCGCTCATCGAAACTGTATTGCATTTTAACGCAGAAATACGAAATGTCAAGACCTCAAGGTTTGTCAATAAAAAGCATATCTAATTAAAACAAAAAGATTAATTAGTCAACAATATCAATGCTTTATTGAATTATAAAATTGATTCTCAGAACTATTACGGAGAAAAGTTAAGATAAATAATGAAATAATAAAGAAAATATTTTTCGCAAAAATGTTAGATAAGCATTGAGGACTGCAAATAATTTGTACCACATAGAGGATGAATTTCTGGCGTGATTTAAGCCTAAGGAGGCTCATCATGAAAAGATAACGCCTATCAGTAGGATAAATAGTTACCGCCATGAAATTGCATGAATCAGGTATTTCTGTTGCTGATATTTATCGAAAACTAGGTATCGCAGAAGGCACGTTTTATTGCTGGGAAAAGGATTACAACGATCTTGAATCAGATCAGACCAGGGCCCTGTAGGACAGCCCACAGGGCCTACGATTACAGCAGTGATTGCATAGCCTGATCACACCTACCCTAAGTCGGCTAATCCAGTTTTTCAATGATAAGGGTGATCTTCCCCACCTTGAAACCCCACTTTGTCATTATGGTGCGATTCATTATAAGAGATTCATTAATTTGGTACATCCAATCATCCAAATTTACACCCCGAATCTTACCGTTAACCTCACACCAGAGAAATTCGCTCCAATCCGACCTGACAATGCTTGCCAGATACCTTTAGTCCAGACGTACCTGCACATTAACCAAATTAGGCAAGTTAGTACCCACTACTACAGAGGTTGAGCGACCACGCTCCTGCCGCGGCGTAATATCAAAATAACTGCGATAAGTCGTGCTAAAGTGGCTAGCCGAAGAAAACCCACAGGCCATGCTCACCTCGACAATGGAAAGATCTGTGTCTCTAAGCAGTTGCCGCGCCCGATCCAGACGTAATTGCAGATAGAATCTGGACGGCGCCTGATGCAAATGCTTTTTAAATAAACGTTCTAAATGACGTCTGGACAGGTCCACCAAGTTGGCCAATTCCTCATAAGATAGAGGCTCTTCCAGGTTCGCCTCCATCAAGGTTACCACCTCAGTTAGCTTCGGCTGACTTTTGCCTAGACGGGTTTGCAATGGCACTCTCTGTAAAGTGTCCTGATTGCGGGTACGCTCCAGCAACAACCATTCTGCCACTTCAGCTGCTAGCTCACCCTGACCTATACTGGCGAGCCAAGCCATCAACACATCGGCAACAGCCCCCCCTCCAGCACAGGTAAACAGGCGTTCATCTTGACAGTATAGTTGGGCGGCCCAGTTAACCCTCTGTTCTGTGGCCTGCAATTGTTGCAACAGTGACCAGTGACATGCCACCTGTTTCTCAGCAAGCCAACCTGCCGCAGCCAAAGTCTCACTAACCCTACCCATCAATACCAACCTGGCACCACTTGCATATTGCTGTCGCAGCCAATGAATAAACGCTGGCTGGAGGTTCTCCGGCTGCCACATGTTAGACACGACAATCACCGTATCAAAATTTTGATTACGGGCCCAAGGCGAGCTTTCAGGCAGGCATTGCAGGCGATCATGGGGCACGGCCAAATGCACAGGCTGCACTGCCAGCCAGGTCTGATCCTGCATAAGCGGCAGGCAGCAAAAATCCCAAACCAAGCCCAACTGGGACAGGCTTGCCGATGGCAAAGTTAAAATAGCCAGATTGTGTTGGGCCGGATTAGCCATGGGATCTCGTGCGCTCATAGGGGCCACATAAAACCACGACCGGTGCCTTGACTCAAGCTATCTATTTGGCTTTTGTCCAGCTGATTATAGTTAACGTCGCGCAAGTTAAACTTACCCCCTAGTGCCGAGCGCAATTTTTTTGAATAATAGTTCCTATTATCCGCTATGTCCTGTGACAGCATTAGCGTCCGAAAAATTATCTTTTTATTCTTATGTCAGGATTGCATTATGCCCAATACAGATTTGAATCGCGACTTATTTGACCAGGTGATGGTACCCAACTATGCACCTGCAACAGTGGTTCCGATAGGCGGTAAAGGTTCTCGGGTATGGGATCAGAATAATTTGGAATATATCGACTTTGCTGGCGGTATCGCGGTGACCAGTGTGGGCCACTGCCACCCCGAACTGGTCGCTACCTTGCAATCTCAAGGAAATAAACTCTGGCACCTTGCCAATGTTATGACCAATGAACCAGCCCTCTATCTGGCACAGTTACTGACTAGTGCCACCTTTGCCGAGCGGGTATTTTTTGCCAATTCAGGAGCCGAAGCCAACGAAGCTGCCTTTAAGCTTGCCCGCCGCGTAGCCCATGATAAATTTGGCCCCGAGAAACACGAAATCATTGCCTTTCACCAAGGCTTCCATGGGCGCACCCTGTTCACCGTCAGTGTAGGCGGGCAACCTAAATACAGCCAAGGCTTTGGCCCTGCCATCGAAGGTATCACCCACTTACCGTACAATGATATCGCCGCCCTGGAAGACGCTATATCTGATCAAACCTGCGCCATCATCATGGAACCTCTGCAAGGTGAAGGCGGCATTATCCCTGCCGACCCAGCCTTTGCCAAACGAGTACGCGAGCTCTGTGACAAACACAATGCTCTGTTGGTTATGGACGAGGTACAAACTGGCGTTGGCCGTTTGGGCACCCTCTATGCCTACGAGCAATTAGGCATAACACCCGATATTCTGACCTCTGCCAAAGGTTTGGGCAACGGTTTTCCGGTGGCCGCCATGCTCACTACAGCCGATATCGCTAGTCATCTCGTGCCAGGCACCCACGGCAGTACCTATGGTGGCAATCCTCTGGCCTGCGCCATTGCTGCCAAAGTATTGGAAATCGTTGATCAGCCAGATGTACTAACCGGGGTAAACAACAAGTTTGAGCTATTTAAAGCAGGCTTGGCAAAAATCAACAGCAAGACGCCATTCTATGACGAACTTCGCGGCCGGGGGCTACTGCTTGGCTGTGCATTAACGAAAGCCTACCAAGGCCAAGCCAGCCTTTTTCAGGCGGCAGCGCTGGAAGCCGGCGTTATGACCCTAGTAGCTGGACCTAATGTGATTCGCTTTGCCCCGTCTCTGTTAATTCCCGATGCCGATATTGAAGAGGGCCTTAGTCGCTTTGCCGGGGCGGTAGCCAAGGTGCTTGAACGCCAAGAGGCCCGTGATCTATGAACAGGTCAGCCAAGCCCCTAAGCACTATTGAAGAAGATGCCTGTCGCTGGTTAGAGCAGCAACAGACCGAGATGGAAAGTAGATTGTGGCACCTGGCAAATATCAATTCCGGAAGTTACAACCTAGACGGATTGGCGCAAGTGGCCCAAACTCTGGTCGAGTGGGCTGAACCACTAAACTGTGAGATTAGTTATATCGATCTGCAACCACAGGTTATGATCAATGCCAAGGGCCAATCAGTATCACAACCATTAGGCCGGGCCCTTAAGCTGCGACAGCGGCCACAGGCACCATTACAGGTATTCTTGTGTGCGCACATGGACACCGTGTTTGCCCTTGATCATCCATTTCAGCAAGTACAACAATTAGACGCCGAGCATATAAACGGACCCGGTGTTGCCGACCTGAAAGGCGGCATTATGGTAATGCTTTACGCGCTACAGGCCTTGGAAGCGTCACCTCTGACAGAATCTATTGGCTGGACCGTGTTATTTAATCCAGATGAGGAAATTGGCTCACCTAGTTCCGCCCAATTATTCCCACAACTAGCCCAAGATCACCACCTAGGCCTGATTTATGAGCCCTGTTTTGCTGATGGTAATTTGGCTGGTGAACGCAAAGGTAGTGGTAATTTTTCTACCATCAGCCACGGCAAAGCAGCCCACGCAGGCCGCGAGCATCATCTGGGACGCAACGCCATTCGGGCTATGGCTGACTTTGTTAGGGCCGTTGATCAACTTAATGGCCAACGTGCAGGTGTAACTATTAATGTGGGCATTATCGAGGGCGGCAATGCCACCAATGTGGTGCCAAACACCTGTGTCATGAAATTTAACATCCGCACCCAACAACCTGATGATGAGCTCTGGTGCAAGGAGCAATTGCAGTCTATTATAGCTGACATCAATCAGAGCGACGGCATCAGTATAGAACTGCATGGGCACTTTGGGCGCACTCCCAAAGTCATGACCCCAGCTTGGCAGAAGCTATGCGACCTGTTGCAGGCCTGTGGCCAGAGCTTACAAATACCTATTGATTTTGTTGCCACCGGAGGCTGCTGTGATGGCAACAATCTGGCGGCCGCCGGCTTGCCTAATATTGATACTCTAGGAGTACAAGGTGGCAATATCCACAGCGATCAAGAATATATGCGTCTGGCAAGCCTGTCTGAAAAAGCCAAGTTAAGCGCCTTGTTGTTGTTACGCTTGGCTGCTGCTGGGCCAGAATTATGGTCACCAGACAAATAACTAAAGAACCGGGGAAAAGAGACAGACGTTACAAAGCCCAGTCGTTAGGTAGTTGCCGGGGTCATTAGCGACCTGACAGCATTACACGACCTATATAATAAACCAATATTGCGAGACATCTATGCTGATCGTTCGTCCCATCCAGCAAGCCGATAAAGCCGCCTTTCACGCCTTTGCCAAAGTAGCGGGTGCCGGCCACACCAACCTGCCACAGGATGAACAGCAGCTACAAGCCAAGCTTGACCATAGCGCCCTGTCTTTTGCTTCCAAAATTGAACAGGCCGGCGAAGAAAGCTATCAGTTTGTATTACAGGATTTAGGCAACCAAACTCTAGCCGGCACTTGTGCAATTGATGCCTGCGTCGGGCTAAGCCAGCCCAACTACAGTTACCGCTTGGCAACTATGGTACATGCATCCAAAGAGCTTAAGCTGGTCAATCGCACTATGGTCCTGCAGCTAAGCCATGACTATACGGGCGTTAGCCGCCTCAGCGCCTTTTACCTAAGCCCCGAGTACCGTCACAGTTTTCACGATCAACTGCTGTCCAAAGCGCGCTTTATGTTTATGGCGCGCTTCCCCGAGCGATTCTCTGACACCACTATTTCTGAAATCAAGGGCGTTATCGATGACCAGAATGTCTCCCCCTTCTGGGAAAGTGTGGGGCGCCACTTCTTTGCCATGGACTTTGCCGAAGCCGACCTGTTAACTGGCACCAACAAAGCCTTTATTGCCGACCTGATGCCTCGCCACCCTTTATATGTGGAGTTATTGCCCGCGGCAGCCCAAGCCGTTATTGGACAACACCATACAGATTTTGAGGATGTGATCAATATACATGAGCATGAGGGCCTACGCTTTGTTGATCAGGTGGACATCTTTGATGCTGGCCCCATGCTAGAGGCCCGCACACGACTGATTCGGACTATACGCAAAGCCGAACAGGCGACTATTGCCATCGATCATGATCGCGCTCAAACCAGTGGTTCGCGGGTACTACTAAGCAACAACCAATGCCAGGATTTTCGCTGCCTGTTGGCCCGCAAGCAGTCTGATAGTGAAGTCATATACATCAACCCGCAAATAGCCCAGGCATTGGGTGTCAGCGATGGCGAGCAGGTGCTGTATTCTCCTCTTTAGGTTGGTTGAGGCCGCTATAACTAAAAAACTAAGCGAAAACGCAAAAGAAACTATCAGGCCTTAAGGTTATCCTGTACCTCTATAGTTTATATTGGTAGTTACCGATTTCTAAAGGACTCGCGTTATGATGATAATCCGCCCACTGGAGGCTAGTGACAGTGACGCCCTAATGCAGTTGGCCGGTAAGGCTGGCGTTGGTTTCACTTCACTACCCGCCGATGAACAACTGATCGCCAGTAAAGTGGCGGCTTCCCAAGCAGCCTTTACTGAGCCAGCCAACCTGCAGCAGGAACAAAGCTACCTGTTTGTTCTGGAAGACAATACAACTGGGCGTGTAGCTGGCATCTGCGGCATCGAATCAGCAGTAGGCTACAGCTCACCCTGGTATAACTACCGCATAGGTACACTGGTGCACTCCAGCCGGGAACTGCAGGTCCACAACGCCTTCCCCACCCTCTACCTATCAAACGATCACACTGGTTGTGCCGAAGTCTGTACTCTGTTTCTTGATCCGGACTATCGTCACAGCAAAAACGGCAGCCTGCTGTCCAAAAGTCGTTTTTTATTTATGGCTGAATTTCCTGGTCGCTTTAACCATAAGGTGATTGCCGAAATGCGCGGCGTTTCAGACGAACGTGGCCAATCACCCTTTTGGGAGGGTCTGGGACGTCATTTCTTCAGTATTGATTTCGCTGAAGCCGATCGCTTGACGGGTTTGGGCAAGAAGCAGTTTATTGCTGAACTTATGCCAAGCCATCCTCTGTATATCAACATGCTTCCTGAAGACGCGCGTGCCGCCATTGGCCAGGTACATGAAAAGACCCGTCCAGCGCGCAAAATGCTAGAAGATGAAGGCTTTCGTAGCCAAGGTTATGTTGATATTTTTGATGCCGGTCCTATTTTGGAAACCAATGTTCAGGATGTACGCGCAATACGTGAAAGCCGCTACGCTAAAGCCCGTATTAATGATCAGTCAAATGCTAGTCGGCCTATGACTTGCTTGATCAGCAACACCAGTTTAGATAATTTTCGCTGTGTACTGGCTGATCTGGACATGTCCCATCCCGGCCAGATAGATATCGACAGCGACACAGCCAAGGCATTGCAAGTCAGTGATGGAGAGGCCATCCGTGCCGTGCCGTTATTTGCTACCCCACGCTAAATGTAAGACTTTGTCCTGCCAACCCGAGTTCGAGCAGGGACCAAAAGACAAGGATTGATAATGACACACCTCATCAACAACCAGTGGTTTGAGGGGGAGGGCACCCTCTTTACCTCCCGCGACGCCGCCACACAGAACGCCATCTGGCAAGGCAACAGTGCCAGTGCCGCGCAGGTCGACGCTGCCGTCGACGCTGCCCGCAATGCTTTTGTCAGTTGGTCTTTGCTACCCTATGAACAGCGTTTACAAGCTGTGCAGGCCTTTCAGCAACAATTACGTGAACACAGTGATGCCCTGACTCTGAGTATTGCTCAAGAAGCCGGCAAACCCCTATGGGAGGCCAAAACAGAAGTCGCGGCCATGATCGGTAAAATCGACCTCTCTGCCAAGGCCCATGAGGCGCGCACAGGAATCGAGGCCAAGCCCGCCCCGGCTGGTAGTGCGGCCTGGCTGCGCCACCGTCCCCACGGCGTAGTGGCCGTCTTTGGACCTTATAATTTCCCTGGACACCTGCCCAATGGCCATATTGTTCCTGCCCTGCTGGCTGGCAATACCGTGGTACTGAAACCCAGTGAATTCACCCCCATGGTGGCAGAACTGACGATCAAATGCTGGCTGGCAGCGGGCCTGCCAAAGGGCGTTATTAACCTGTTGCAAGGTGCTAAAGAAACCGGTATTACTCTGGCCAATCATGCTGGTATCAATGGACTATTCTTTACCGGCAGTTCCACCACCGGCCAATTACTGCACAAGCAGTTTGCCGACCGCCCAGACAAAATACTGGCTCTGGAAATGGGTGGCAATAACCCCCTAGTGATCGGTGAGGTTAGCAACCACCGTGCTGCTGTGCATGATATTATCCAGTCCGCTTATATTTCTTCTGGCCAACGCTGCACCTGTGCGCGCCGTCTATATCTGCCTCAGGGTGTACAGGGCGACCAGCTATTGGCCCAATTGACGATGGCGGTTGGCCGTATCCGCGTAGGCGCTTATGACACGGAACCTCAGCCTTTTATGGGGCCGGTCATCTCCCCACAAGCCGCCCAAACCTTACTTGCCGCCCAACAAAACCTTATTCATCTGGGGGCCCAACCACTGGTCGCCATGCAACTACAACAGCCGGACTCTGGTCTGCTTAGTCCTGGCTTACTGGATGTATCTGCAGTGCAAGAATTACCAGACGAAGAATACTTTGGTCCCCTGTTATGCGTGGATCGTTATACCGATATGGATGATGCTATTGCCAAGGCCAACAACACACGCTTTGGCTTATCCGCCGGTTTATTGGATGATCAACGCGCCACCTATGAATACTTCCTGCCTCGGGTTCGAGCCGGCATCATCAATTGGAACAAGCCCATCACCGGAGCCAGTGGTGCCTCTCCCTTTGGTGGAATTGGTGCCAGTGGCAACCACCGAGCCAGCGCCTACTATGCCGCTGATTACTGTGCCTATCCGGTTGCCTCAGTAGAAGCAGATGCAGTGCAGCTACCAGATAATCTAAGCCCCGGTCTGCATTTGTAAGGAGCGATGAACATGATGACAGCACAAGAAGCCAATTTTGACGGCCTGGTAGGCCCCACCCATAACTATGGGGGCCTGTCCTACGGCAATGTTGCCTCCAGCCGCAACTCGGCCCGGGCTTCGCAACCCAAACTGGCGGTGCAACAAGGCCTGCAGAAGATGAAAGCTCTGCATGATATGGGCATGTTGCAAGGCGTTCTAGCGCCGCAGTCGCGGCCTGATTTGAACACCCTGCGCCAACTCGGCTTTAGCGGATCGGATAACCGGGTTATTGATATGGCCGCCAAACGCGAGCCGGCCTTGCTAGCCGCCTGCTATTCGGCATCTAGCATGTGGACGGCCAACGCGGCTACCGTATCTCCCAGCGCCGACACGCAGGATCAGCGGGTTCATTTCACCCCTGCCAACTTGGTTAACCGCTTTCACCGTTCCATTGAACACCAGACAACAGGGCGCATATTGCAGGCCACATTTGCCCATGAAGATCATTTCGCCCACCATCAGGCCCTGCCTTCCTCCGATCATTTTGGTGACGAGGGTGCGGCCAATCATACGCGCTTTTGTCAAACCTATGGTGAAGCCGGTATAGAGCTGTTTGTCTATGGCCAGCAAGCCTTTAATGCTCAAGCAAGCAAACCCGGCAAATACCCGGCCCGTCAATCACTGGAAGCCAGCCAAGCCATTGCTCGCTTGCATGGTTTAGCCACCGAGCAAGTCATTTTCGCTCAACAAAACCCGGCCGCCATTGATGCCGGCGTGTTCCATAATGATGTTATCGCTGTCGGTAATGGCAACCTGCATTTCTACCATGAGCAAGCCTTCCTCAATGGCGATCAGGTCAATGACCAATTGCAAGCCGCCATGGACAAGCTACACGGCGCCACCCAGCCCATGCATTTTATCAAGGTGCCGACCACAGCGGTGAGTCTGGCCGATGCCGTTAACAGCTACCTATTTAATAGCCAACTGCTGCACTTGCCCGCCCAACAACCAGGTCATATGGCGTTAGTCGTACCTCAGGAATGCCAACAAAACGCGGCTGTTTGGGCCTATCTACAGACCCTTAAACACAGCACGGCGCCCATTGATGAGATCTTGGTGTTTGATCTTAAACAAAGTATGAGTAATGGTGGCGGCCCAGCTTGTCTGCGCCTGCGCGTGGTCCTGAATGCGGCAGAACAACAGGCAATTAACCCTGCCTGCATCATAAATGATGACTTGTACCAGCGCCTAATGCAGTGGAGCGAAAGTCACTATCGTGAACAATTAATTGAAACCGATTTGGCTGACCCAAATCTGCTGAATGAAAGCCGCTGCGCTCTGGATGAATTGACCCAGATACTGCAATTAGGCAGTGTCTACGACTTTCAAAGATAGACGTTATGGAGCCAAATACGCTGCTCTTTTGCCGTTCGTATTAATGCTGCCATGTACCATTTTGTTGCTGGATATATGATGTGATCAGTCTATACTGATCACATCCAACCTCAGCCCGTTAATCAATCTTTTCAATGATCAGGGTGATCTCCCCCACCTTGAAGCCCCACTTGGTCATTATGGTGCGGTTCATTATGCGGGATTCATTAATTTGGTACATCCAGTCATCCAAGTTTACATCCCAGACCTTACCATCAACCTCAATGGCAAGAGTGTAATGCCAGTTAAATGCAAAACCCCGGCTTTCGCCAGTAGCTTCACCCACCACATCCCCCGCTGTACCACTGTAACGATTATTGGGGTGTTTATTGAGCAACCAAACACGTCTTTGTGTTTGCTTGTCATCATAGACAAAATCTTCCTCTAGGCGGCCTTCATTGGCTTGCCAAGTACCGATTAAATCTGCCTCAAAGCGCCGAATGACTTTACCAGATCGGTTCTGTACGATGCCATAGGCCTTGAGCTTGCCATCAAAGAAGTGGGCCATGTCAAATTCAGGCGTCGTAGCTTCATAATCAGCAGGCACTGAGCCGCAGCCATGCAGCATTATGGCCACGCCACAGAGCAGGATAAAACGATAGAGGGATTTTCCATAAGCCATCATGATATTCATAGTTTTTTTCCAATTAGTTGTTGACGTGATGAAGGCTGCTGCGTGTTTTCTGACAACCAGATATCGGTAAATGCTTGTGTAAATGCCGCCTCTTTCAAGGCTCCAATTGGCACTTGGTTATGATAGAAATAACCATGCCCTTGATCATCAACATACAGCAGCAAACGATCATTCGGTTTTATATCTGGCCAGATTTGGCGCAACGCATGTTCCCACTGGGGGCGGTAATCCAAATTTTGCCGCTGCCATTCTTTCAGCGTTGCTGTTATGAGCTGCTCACAGCTAAAAGCTCTCTCATAAGTTAGCTCCAGCGATAAAGAGCGCGCTTGCCCATGATAATGACCAGATGGGGTGCGTAATTCCGCCTCATAAAGCTTAATCCAAAGCCAGTTAATATCCGCTTGGCCTACCCGCTGATATTGAGGGTAGGCCATGAACGCAGGCACACGTTCTGACATACTCTTTTGGTTCGCTACCGTTGGCAAGCTCAATAACAACATAAAGCCTAAGCCAATTAACCAGTATGGGTGTTGATGCTTATTGATATGCTTTCTGCCTTATAAATGTGTCGCCTTTCACCAGCAGTGGCAACAAAAAGGCCCACGTTATAGCGATTATTGCGGTAGTTAGAAATGGGCCCGCTGGCCACACTACAGAATCAAAGTGCCAACTAACAAAGTATGCATAACTACCCCCTAAGGCACCAATAGGCATTAGCCAGTGCCATTTAAGCCGCTGCAAAAACCCTAAGCTATGGCCAAAGTTCAACACAAACGCCAGCCACAGAACCATCAACCACCACGGCCATGAGTCAAACACAAACAGCCCCATTTGCGTGAATATCATATCAATAACAAAACCCAACACAACCAGTGGTAATACCATAATATCGGCTTTAAAACAGGGAGATAGAAAATAGTGCACCAGCAAAATGACACACGGAATAGCCAGCCATTCATTTCTGCCAAATACACAGAACAACCAGATAATCTGAAAACTAATGGCTTGAAAAAAGAGCCACAGGGTTATTTTTTTCATTAGTCAAAAGTCCACCATAAATAATTAATTAAAGAACCTACATCATCGACACATGGAGCGAACATACTGAAATCCTTCACTAACTCTGCGGCACTATGTCAAATAAACGCTGCAAAGCTAGAGAAAAATCCCCGCCTAACAAATGAACAGATGTGGTAGTAATATCACCATCAGCAACCCCACCTAACATGATGGGGACGTTAACCTCATCCGCTAGTTCATCGAGCTGGCGTGCCAAAGTCGCATCAGGAGGCCTAGTAACTAAAGACAACACCACCCCTGCGGCCTGTACTTTGTTAACCACAGGCAAGACTTGATCAAGCGGCAAATTTGTACCTAATAATAAAACACGATAGCCTGCATTTTGAGCACTTAGAGCAAACATCAAACTGCCAAGCTCATGATGCTCATGCGGCACGCAGGCTATCACTAGCATAGGCCCCGTGTTGCGTGCGGTGTGATGCAAGCGAGCACCAATTTTATTACGCATGTAAGTAGAGAAAAAATGCTCTTCAGCAATACTCGCCGTGCCTTTTTTCCATCTTGCTCCCAAAATAACTAGGGTTGGCCGCAATATCTGTTCCGTTACTACATCTACCGCATACAGAGAAAGGGCTTGTTGATAGGTAATATCTAACTGTTGCTCATCGAAGTAGCTAATCGCCTGCAATATTTTATCAACCAAATGCTGCCATTGTTGCTCTTGGCTGACCTGCAACTGGCTTTGATGTAGGTTTTCTCCTGACTGCCATTCATCCAATTCGCGGATGGCCTTGCTAATAGTTGAGCCTTGATCTAGGTATTCTTGCAGGCGTTTTATGAATAACACATCTTGATCATTGTAGTGACGATGACCACTCATAGTCCGTTCAGCCTGCAAGATCCCATAGCGACGTTCCCATGCCCTAATTGTGGATGGGGGAACGCCTGTTCTTTCAGCTAATATACGAATAGGAAAAGTATTCATAAGCATACTTTAGTGGTCATGCTTCTCTAATACCATTTGCCAAGTGCCCAGGTAGCCTTCTAAGAAGCCAGCCTGACTGTAATCAAGGTAATAACGCCACATCCGCACAAAGGCTTCTGGGTAACCCAGTTCCAACACCCTTTGGTGCTGCCTATCAAAGCGTTGCTTCCAGTCTGCCAACGTGCGTGCATAATGCAGACCTATATCTTCTTCATGAATTGGTACCAAAGAAGTTGCCTGTTCTAGGGTCTGGCAGAGGATCGAACGTGAAGGCAAAAATCCTCCAGGGAACACATGGCGTTTAATAAAGTCTACGCGGCTGAGCGCTTGCTGGTAGCGATCATCCCGAATAGTAATCGCCTGCAACAACATACGGCCCTGGGGTTTCAACAAGTGGTCGCATTGCTGAAAATAGGTTGGCAAATACTCATGACCAACAGCTTCAACCATTTCAATAGACACTAGCTTGTCGTACTGACCTTCTAACTCACGATAATCTTGGCACAAGAGTGTGATTTGCTTGCTTAGTCCGGCCGCTTTCACGGCTTGCTTAGCATAGAGATACTGCTGCTTAGAAATTGTTGTTGTCGTCACCTTGCAGCCAAATTTTTGGGCCGCGTAGATAGCCAACCCTCCCCAACCAGTACCAATCTCCAACAAATGGTCTTGTGGCCCCAATTGCAGCTTTCTGCAAACATGCCTGAGTTTGGCCTCGGCAGCTTGATCCAGATCCATATCAGGTGTTTGATAGTAGGCACTGGAATACATCATCCGTGCGTCCAAAAATAAACCAAACAGGTTGTTACTGAGGTCATAATGAGCCTGAATGTTGTCTCGGCTACCTTTCAACGTATTGCGGCGTAAACGGTACCAAACCTGCTGTGAAGCCTGCAAAGCACTACTGATCCGACTCATGCCATCACTGACAGAAAGGTTACGCAGCATTAAGCGCAACAAGGAAGTGAGATTGCTGCAACTCCAGCGGCCTTGCATGTAACTCTCACCAGCCCCCAAACCACCATTTAAGGTAATATCAAGCCAAAAGCGACTATCGTTAACATTCAATACAACTGTCAAGTCAGACGGCTTTTCACTCTCGCCAAACACCGTTACTTCACCCGCTTCTTCCAGCAGAATCTGGCCGCCTTTTAGTTGATTAAATAACCTAAATATCTGCTTTCTCGCCAAATTGTGTGACCAGTGGTTGTTATCCAAGCCTAATGTTGGACCGTACGCGGGAACGATATTTGTTTTCATAATGACTCCTTGCTTTAGTCAGCTTGAGGGTGGGGATATAGGGGCACTCGCTTCAGCCACAAGCGCAAAGCATGCCAGTAAATAAGTACCACGACTTTAAATGTCATCACGGGGAATGTGAGCAACATCTTGGCTAAACTCCAAGTGCTAATGGGCAAACGCCGCAAAGACAAGTTAGCATCGAACACGCGACTGCTGTTCTGCCAACAATTCATATGTACTCGCAACTTCTGAGATGGCACAGACATCAACCACTCATAGTCTAATTCCATGGGTAAAAAGGGTGACACATGAAAAGCTTTAGCTTGTCGGTAATGAGATAGCTCACCGGTACATTGGGCCTCTCTCGCATCCAACACGTAGATGTATTGCTCTTTCCAGGGTGTGTTGTGTACTTCACACACAATAAATTCTAGATCGTCGCCTGAGGCACTAAAACAGTAATAGAAGCTAACTGGATTGAAACAGTGGCCGAAATAGCGCAGATGGGTCAACAAGCGCACCGGGCCTGAATGGTGTTTCCCCGTTGCTGCATAGATTTTATTTTGCACCGTCTGCTTGAGAGGTTCATGCTCTGGGCCCATATGATCGCGACGCCAGAAACTGGCAATATTTGCTTTATTCACCGACCAAGCACGGTAAGAGTCAAACAAACTTGGAAGCTCGTCCAGATCTATATACAGCATAAACATTTGATAACTAAATTCATGCACCTTGGGCTTTGCACGTCTATGCCTAACTTTGCCAAGATAAATAGCGCTATGCATATTGATCCTCCATATGGCCGACCGCAGACAAAGCACTAGCCACACCATCTTCATGAAAACCCTTACCCCAATATGCGCCGCAATATAGGATTGGACCTTCATTTAATACACCCTGTTGTTGCTGCAAATCGACCCCTTCTGGGGTAAATACTGGGTGCTCATAATGCAGCGTTTTTATCACCTTAGATGGTGCTATGCGTTCACTAGCATTAAGGCTCACAAAGAAATCTTGCTGAGTATCCAAACCCTGCAAACAGTTCATGTGATAAGTCACCGTGGCATTGGCAGAAGTTTGCTGCTGATCAATATGATAATTCCAAGCGGCCCAAGCACGACGATTGCGAGGCATTAAGCTGGCGTCTGTGTGCAACACGACCTCATTGGTCTGGTAGGGAATGGCAGACAAAACCTGCCGTTCTTTCGGTGTTGCATGAGCCCCCAATATTGCTAAGCTTTGGTTTGAATGCGTAGCCATAAACACACGATCAAATTGCTGCGCAGGCTGGTTCACCGGCTTCACCATGACCCCTTGAGCTTGACGCTGCACTGACTCGATGGCCGTATTGAGTTGCACGCGATGCATGTAGCCTGTCGCCATGGCCTCAACGTAACGCGCTGAGCCTTGCGCCACGACATACCACTGGGGGCGATTCCTTAAATTAAGCAAACCATGGTTTTCAAAAAAACGAATAAAGAAGCGCGCTGGGAATTGGAGCATGGTATTGGGGTCGGTAGACCAGATAGCAGCACCCATTGGCAGGATGTAATTATTAATAAACATCTGTCCGTAATTCTGCTGAACCAATAATTCACCCAAAGACAAACTGTCTTGCATGCTACGCGACAGTTGGCGCGCTTGCCGATTGAAACGCACTATATCCTTTAGCATGGAAAGAAACCCTAGATTCAGTACGTTGCTTCGCTGCGCAAATAAACTACTAAGATTGTGGCCATTGTACTCGAGGCCCGTTTCGTTATTCGCCACCGAAAAACTCATTTGGGTTTTTTGAATTGGGACCTCTAAATCGCTCAATAGATTATTGAACAGTGGGTAAGTACGGTCATTGAAAACAATAAAGCCCGTATCAATAGCGATATTTTTACCCTCCGACTCCACATCATGAGTATGGGTATGGCCCCCCAGATGATTACCCGCTTCGAACAGAGTAATGTCATGTTTAGGGTGCAGGTAATACGCCGCGGTATTACCACTAATACCACCACCTATAATGGCCACTTTCATCAGTTATTTCCTCGGTCATCAGAAGCCTGCGATTGCTTGGCATCCGTTTTCCTTAAGCGGGGCCAAAAGGCCGGTGTAGAAAGCTGATATTGCTGATAAGCGGGGCGCAGACCAGTGCGTCCTTTTTCCATCATGCTCACCCCAGAAACACGTAACAATAGGAACAACATTATCGCGGGCGAGAGAACCGTCCAAATGGTGTCGAACTGCAAGCTGAAGGCGAACAATCCCCACCAGTACAGACTCTCGCCAAAATAATTTGGATGACGGGTGTATGCCCATAAGCCGTGCTGCAAGGGTTGGGCAGGTTTATTCTCGCGCTTTTTGAAACGATACAGTTGCCAGTCAGCCAAGGCTTCAATAGCAATACCTAATAGTGCCAACCCCGTGGCTAGGACTTCTCTGATACCGATCTTTCCCGACATCATCAGGCCAGGCATCAAGCCAGAAAAAATTACCATAGCAATGAGTGCTTGCAACACATAAACGACGTAGATACTTTTCCAGCTAAACGCAGAGCCGCGCCTGTCACGCATAGCTGCATAACGCCAATCCTCAGCTTTACTCCAATTGCGAATGCTCAGAAAAATTGACAGTCGCAAGGCCCAAACGCCTATCAATGCCAACATCAACCACTGGCGACTGCTTAATTGGGACTGAGCCATTGCCACCCATAGAGCTGCTATTAAAAAAAACATAGACCAGATGGTGTCAACGTTATTGACATTTTGACGGCGCAAACTAAACAACCAACCAACCATGCCCAAAGCAATAAATATCCACCAGCTCTGTAACCAAAGTGTGCCTAAAGGCATAACGACTTGCTCCTATTCCATTCAGCGATACAATTTGACTTGTCAAACTTATTGCATGAAA
>ENA-UZWS01002113-UZWS01002113.1-metagenome-genome-assembly--contig:-Day-3-25m-contig-2113_pt1 | contig 38469 bp, 35 predicted proteins | sample MGYA00260343_ERZ794903 | MGnify/ENA metagenome assembly ERZ794903
TACAATCCTGGCGCTATCTTCATATTCTTTGGTTTTATATCGCTCGCATCAAGCTTTTTTATAATTACGACAAAGATGAAAAATTACTCTGTTGAGGGTGGGAAAATCATGAGCGACATTGAGGGTCTTAAAATGTATATAAAGGCGGCTGAACATCAAACGCTGCAGGGCGAACCAGAGGCGTCAGCGAAGCAATTTTCATCATTGTATCCTTATGCCTTTGCTATGGGTTTGGAAACGGTTTGGGCGGATAAATTTAGCAAAAAGCTGGCGGTATGGGCTGATTCTACTGATATCCAAAACGATGCATATTGGTACTACAGCCGGCATCGAATGGCAGATGAGCTTGGTTCAGGCAGTCTATCAAGCTTTGAAGCCAGCTTTGCAGGAGCCGCAAATTATTCACCTCCGTCGTCATCTGGAAATGGCTTCAGCTCTAGTGGCGGTGGCGGTGGCGGTGGCGGTGGTGGCGGCGGCGGCGGCTGGTAGCTATTTGAATTAGACGAACGCTCAGCCGTTTTTGCAAGGCCAGCCAGCCTGTTCTTTAAGCCGCGCTACAAACACGCCACGGAGCAAGTGCGGCGGCACGGTTTGGTTGGCGTACTTTTAGCGATCTACTTGCATACATTTTTCATTGCGCCGCCAGTTGGTTTTGCTTTGTCTTATATGCAAGGCGTGGCTGCTTGGGGTAGCGATACAAAAACGATCTGTAGGAGGCTTAATCCATTGATGATGATCACATAGATTGTTAGCGTGGCCTAAGTAGCAAACCTGAATGTGCGACGTGGTTGCCAAAATTTGCAAACGGTCAATAGAAACTTGGATTCCTCGCATTCATTTAACCGGATCATTCAGAAGAATATCAGCTACCCAAGCTGGCAGACCATCGCCCCGAGCCCATTCGATCTCGTGCTCCGGGTGTTCAAGCAGCAATTGCTGGAGTATTTTTCCTGGATGCCAAATCGTCGGCACTTGGCCAAGAAAGCTCCCCCACATACTGAAGGTGGAACCTGAGGCAATTAAGAGACGGCTGCGTGCAAGTCCTAACATGTCACCAAGTCCAGAGCCAAAATCCGCGCGGTTGACGAACGGAAGCTCCAGCAGTGGTTTCAGTTCTGCATCTGTCCCATCGGAGAAAACGTACGCCGAGGTATTTTGACCAGTCGCCGAGCGCACGGCCTGCAACGCTTCGACATACCACTCTATCGGCAGCATGCTATTAGGCGTATTGATAATGTCCTCGTAACTGCTACGATTTGCAAAATCACCTCGCCGCACGTGGATAGCAATTGGTGCCAGGTTAGGATCCTCAAACGCACCAAGGTGCTGAGGACGCGCAATCCTCAACAACTCTCGATACACGAGTTCGTGGTCGTACCGGAAGGGTGCAAACATGTCTTCCATTCCGCGAAACTCAACTACCGAGCCTGGCGTTACCTCGTTTTCCTTAGCGTACAATTCCGGTACCCAACGATGCCTCGCGAGGTACAGAGGTTTGCGCAGTCCCGTCACATACGTTTCGGTAGGATTAAAGAGATCGGAATAAGTTCGGTGATCATAAGGATTCATACGCCAATTCTTGGGCTTGAACGACTGCCACGTCGGCCAGATCAACTGCCAGTCATTTTGCTTGGCAGCAGTCAGGCAACGGGCCCATGTAAACATCAAATTGCCTAGGCCGTTACCGCCTATGCGTATAAACCAAAGGTCCGCCTTGGATAGTCGAGGAAACGCGTAAATGGGGGGTTTTCGAAGTTTTTTTATCAAAGTGTAAATCTCTTAGTATCAGATACGCTATCACTTTGGCACAGTGACCTGAACAGCGACAGGAATTCCAGACGTCGCGCCAACATTACAGGACTCCTNNTCATCGAATTTGCTTATATAAATCTAATCACGAATGCAGTCGACTAACGCTTGTTTCTGACAAAATTTATCAGGCGTTGCATCCAAACAGCAGACGACCAAAGAAAGTGGAGTGGATTTTGCCCCACTCCACGAGAGCTAATGTGTACTCATGACGCTGATCATCCTCATTGTGGAGCGATAGTGGAAGCACTCTGCCCGCCTCAAGACAATTTTTCTGACAAAGCCACCGGGACGCCCAAGCCAAACAAGTGGCCACCATGCTCGGTCTCCCGGCCGCGCCCACACGGCAAGACAGGTTTTTCCACGGCCATTTTCTAACTCTGTGTAAATCGTGCGACCCATATATAACCAAATGTGAGCAAAACGGGAGGCTAGAAGTCTGGGTGGAACAATGGCGAAACCGAGGGGCACATCCCAACAAACCATGATACAAAACCCAAGTCGCCCACATGAGAGGCTTATGATGATAAATACCACTACCTCTATCTACCCTCTGGGGGCCTAACCTAAGTAACAAATGCGGAAGAAAGATGTTTCGACGTTGAAGGTTCTTGCTTTAGCCTAGATAGCATTTAGCACCCAATCGTTTGCTCAGGTCTGCGGTGATCTGTGTTCAGATGAGTTTAGAAAAGTTCCACACTTGAAGGGACAGCCACAGAAATGCAAAGCGCTACGTTTCGGCATTAGATAACTATGGCCAAACACCTTGGGAAAATGCCGCTGAACAGCTCCAAGAATTGATACTGAATAAGCGGTAAAAGCCTGCGTTTTATAGCGTGGCTTCTGCATTTGCCAAGTCTCTCCTTATTCAGGGCACTGTTCATGCTTGCTCACGACTTGCACATTTCGAAGCGAACAAGGATACCTCACATACATCATCACCGCCAAGCAGATGATCCGTGGGCTCGTCTTGAAGTACGTAAATGGGTTTGCGCTTTATCATCCGGCGACGCTAGGTTTTCGCCCTGCCCGGCTCAAACCAAATAACCCAAGCAGTACCTAAATTCAGCATTTTGTCATAAACTCAAAAGGCATTGTCTGAAATTCAAAAGCATAAGTTCCCACGACCCCATACATCTTTTCGAGCAAATGAGGTCATAGGAAGTAGAAATGACAACAAAACATATCGAAATACAAAAATGCGGATCTGCCTGGGAAATTGTTGAATTCGATGCTGAGGGTAAGCGGATCACGCTTGATAACAAAAGATGGCAGTATAAATGGTCGGTTGATGAGGCAATCCACGCGGCTGTCAAAGTTTATGGCAAGACTTTCCCAATATTGGTACGCGGTCCCGCAGGCGTCATAAACAAGATAATAAATCCGTAATTCTGTTGATGCAGGTAATTATGGTTAGAGCGATTAATAAACTTGAGACAGTGTCTGTTCTGACTTTGAGTGATCATCACTCGTTCAAAATTTAGTTAAGCAACTATTAACATTTAGGTTCTCCTAAGTATGGAGTTGGATACAAGAACGGGAGACGAAAAAGGCAATATTCCTTGATGTTGCTTCAAAAATACGCGGAAACTAAGATATTCCGATGAGCATCCCTTACCGTTTCTTTCGACTATTCCCGCCCTAGCCTGAAGGCACCTTCTGCAGGTCGTGAGCGAGTAATGCAGCAGCACTAGGCATACATCATGGGGGGGGAGAATTGGGTGGGTATTGTAATAGGAGCCACCAGAGGGCTGTATGAGCCTCTACGGGACTGCTCTGATGCCTACATGCCTAGCCCTGATTATCCAGAGTACCTTTGTTCGTGTACAGTTTCCTGTCCGATCACAAGCGCCACCTTGTTCTTGCTATTTTCTGCGATTTCAGCTCGTAAAGCACCCTTCACTGCAATTGGTAAGCTCGATTGCTTCACGACCTTATATGCTTCGCGCTTTATCATCCGACGGCGCTAGGTGTTCGCCCTGCTCGCCTCAACCAAGTTTTCCTCTGACAGCACAGCAATCAAGCGTCAGCATCGATCCGCGCCATCTTCGATCGAAACATTGCAGCTATCTGATTAGCATCGCTGATAGCTTTCGGTGCTTCAATTGTCACAACCTCGCGCCCCGTGACGACCCATTTGCCGTCGATCATGACATCACGGACGTCTGATGCATTCGCCGAAAACACCAATGAGGCATAAATATCGTAAATTGGATTCATGCGTGGTTCTTGGAGTGACACTCGGATCACATCAGCTTTCTTTCCAGCATCAAGTGACCCAATTGTGCCACTTAAACCTAAAACCTTTGCCCCTTCTATGGTCGCCATTGCAATGATATCCCGCGCAGGAAGGCACTTTCGGCTACCACCAAGAAGCTTTGCAAACATTGAAGCCGGTGCCATCTGTGCGATGATATCCAGCGCGTTACCACTCATCGGGCCGTCCGTCGCCAAGCCGACAGGAACGCCTGAGTTACGCATCGCCTCAACGGGTGCGATGCCTCTGCCAGCTTTAGCGTTCGACCTTGCGTTATGGGCAACGCCTACGCCGCGCTCAGCTAAAACTACAATTTCATCAGGCGTCAGCTCTAAGCAATGCGCCATGATCGCGCCGGGTTTCAGCAAGCCTGACTTGTCTGCAAGTCCTACTGGGCGACAATTATGGTGGTCCGCACACCACTTCATCTCTGATTTCATTTCCGCGAGATGCATCTGGACGCGGATATCTGGGTAATCAGTGACATACCTCGCGACCCGTTCCATGATCGCCGGACCCGTAGAGTAAGGCGCGTGCGGCGCGATGGACGCCATAACGCGATCATTACCTTGAAACTCATCCCGCAAATCGTCCGTGAGCGCAAAGCCTTCATCAAAGGACATGTGGTCAGGGGCGTCAAAATCCGCGAGGGATTGCCCGACAATGCCGCGCATTCCCGACGCATCAATCACGCGACCTACTTCTTGTTCGTAATAGTACATGTCAGCCGTGGTGGTCACACCACCCAGAATCATTTCCACGGCTGCGAGTTGCGCGCCTATACGAACAACATCTGGGGTCACGGCCTCACGTTCCAATGGCAAGATGTAGCGAAACAGCCGCTCATCGACGTCTTCGCCCAAGCCCCGAAATACAGTCATCGGCATGTGGCAGTGAGTGTTGACCATGCCAGGCATAATCAGGTCACCACCCGCGTCTATTACGTCATCAAATTGGCTAAAAGCATCATGGGTATCGCCCACACCACGCCCTTGAATCTCTTTATCCAAAATCGCAAGCCAGCCCTTTTCGAATTCCTCGAAATTGTCGTTCATAGTTAGAACACGAGCGTTATGGATTAATGTGCGCATCGAGTTGCACCTTCGGTCATTATTTATATCGGTGCCTGAACCTTTGGCTGTTTGAGCGAGAGTGAATGTCTTGACAAGTCGAATACCTCGCCGCTTAATCGTTTAAGCAAGCCTAGAGGAATGATTTTGACAAATCAAAAGCAAATTGCACAAGACCTCGGGTTATCCGTAGCTACGGTCTCAAATGCGCTGACTGGCAAAGGTCGCGTGTCGCAAAATGTGGTCAAACTTGTGACGTCGCACGCTCAAAGCGTTGGCTATTTTCCGAGTGCTGCTGGACGTGCTTTGAAAACGGGTCGCAGCGGAATTTTGGGCTTGGTGATGCCGGATATCACAAAGCCGGTTTTTCCTGAGTTTGCCCACGCGGTCGAGGCCGAAGCCGACAAATGTGGGTTTGGCGTTTTGATTGCAAATGCGCGTGGAACAGCGGATGGGCAGGCAAAGGCGATCAATCAGCTTATCCAGCGTGGCGTTGATGGCATCATTATTCTTCCTCAGCGTGGAACGCAATTGGATGTCACAGCAGCCCCCTGCGTTGTTCTTAGCACCCAGCCTGATCCGCAAAATACTGTAGCCGCAAATCATCGGCAGGGTGGCGCACTGTCTGCCCAAGCCATGCTGGACTTGGGCCATCGCAAGTTTCTGCTTTTGGGTGATGATGCGTCGTCGCCCGTGCAGCAAGAGAGGATAGCTGGAATGTTGGGTGCTCTGGAAGGATTTGAGTATGAAGTCGTTTGGACGTCTAAGAGCTTTCCAAACCTGTTGGATCAAAGCGATCATGGCGTCACAGCCGTACTGACTGTCTCTGATCTGCTTGCATTGCGCGTCGTCTCTGAGGCAGGCCGTTCTGGCCTCAAATGCCCTGAAGAGATCAGCGTCGTTGGCTTTGATGACTTGCCTCTTGCCACGGCCGTTAGACCGACGCTTTCAACAATCGTGCCTAACACGGCCGAGCTATCACGGCGTGCCGTCGCCTGTCTGGATGCTGTCATTCGACAAAATGCGGAAGTACCTGCCCCAAGTGTCGTCGACATGTCGTTGATGCTGCGTGAATCCACCGGGCCGGTTCCATCAATTGTACAAACTGCAACAAGGAGATCGAAATGAAGTATTTTTTGGCAACAACTGCAGCCCTTGGCCTGATTGCTGGTGCAGGGCACGCGCAAGACAGGACACTCACAATTTCAGTCTACGCCTTTGGTCAAGACGCAATGGCCGAGGCTGTGTTCAATCCGTTCGAAGAGGTTTGCGGTTGCGAGGTGGTGATCGAAACCGGCAACAGCGTTGAGCGGATGGCAAAAATCGAAGCAAATGCGGCCAATCCAGTCATCGATATGGCTGTTATGTCCACGCAAGATGCGTTGTCTTTGGCCCGTCAGGATCTGTTGCAACCGTTGGATGTAGCGCAAATTTCGAGCCACGCAGATTTGTACGAAGCCGCGAAAGACCCGTTGGGCAATGGAATGGCTGTCGGATACAGCTATTATGCGACATCTATCGTGTATCGGTCCGATCTTGTGACGGTTGACAGCTGGGCTGATCTTTTGTCCGACGATCTTGCTGGTCGCGTGGCCTTGCCCAATATCACCGGTACTCAAGGCCCGTTGACATTGATGATGTTGAGCAACGCGTTGGGCCACGAAGGTGCCGACTATGCGCAGACAATTGACGCCATCGGCGAAAGTGGCGACGACATTGTGACCTTCTACAATCGCTCGTCAGAACTGGCGCAGTTGATGCTGCAAGAGGAAGTCATTGCGGCCCCTGTAGGTCGTTTTGCATGGAGCCGTTTTTCCGGTGCTGACCTGCCGTTTGCATGGGCTGAACCGACCGAGGGCCAGACTGGTGGTATGAACGTCATGGTTATGACCAAAGGCAACGGCAATGAAGAGTTGGCCTATCAATTCATGGACTATTGGCTGTCCGTTGAGGTGCAGACACGCATTGCAGAGGCAAAGCTGGATAGTCCGGCCAACACCGACGTGGTTGTCAGTGACGAAATTGCCAAAAGCCTGACATATGGCGCGGAGCTGATCAACTCGCTGACGATGCTTGATCCAGCCGCCATTATCGACAACCGCGAAGCCTGGGTTGAGCGGTGGAACGAGAACGTCGTTAACTAAACCGCTTGTGCCAGCGAGACATCGTATCCCGCTGGCATCCTCCACCGGAGATAACTCATGTTTCAGAACAATCGCGAGGGACTGGCGCTGGCCTTACCTGCTGCTGTGTTCACTGCCTTGTTGTTTTTATTACCGGTCGGAATTTTGCTGTCCGAGGCCTTTAAGGTTGACGGCAGTTGGTCGTTGCAAGGTTACATTGATTTTGCGTCTAAGCCTCTTAATCAGACGGTGTTTTTGCGTACATTGAAATTGGGCGCTTTGGTGTCCGTGGTCAGTGCGATCATCGGCTACGCGTGCGCCTTCTGTATCGTGAACCTTGATGGCAGACATCGAGGTCGAGTGTTTGGTTTGGTTGTTTTGCCTTTGATGATTTCACCTGTCGCACGGACCTACGCGTGGATCGTGATCTTGGGACGCACAGGGATCGTGAACGACACAATTATTAGCCTTGGGTTGAGCAAAACCCCCATCCGCATTCTCTTTACAGAAACCGCCGTCTTCATCGGCTTGCTGCAATTATTTTTGCCTTTGATGATTATCTCACTGGTAAGCGCCATGGAAAACCTGCCCAAGGACGTAATACCCGCTGCACGTGTGCTAGGCGCAAACTGGATACAGGTCTTCACCAAAGTCATCCTGCCGCTGACCAAAGACGGCTTGGTCATCGGTGGCACGCTTGTTTTTACTGGCTCGCTGACAGCCTACATAACACCCGCGATCCTTGGAGGTTCCAAGGTGCTGATGTTGGAAACCCTGCTTTACCAACGGGTCAATGTTGCCAATGATTTTGTCTCCGCAGGCGTGATCGCGACAGTCCTAATCGTGATGAGTTTTGGGGCAAACATCCTGCTAAAACGCATTGCGGCGGCAAGGAACTAAGATGAATACTAGACTGGCCTCTCGCTTGATCATCGGAACGACGCTGCTGTTTCTCATCGGTCCATTTGTGATCATTATTCTTGCAGGTCTGTCAGCGGGAGACTTCATGACTTTTCCCCCGAATGGGATATCATTAAAATGGTATTTGAAGGTCTTCACGGTTGAGAGTTTCCGCGAAAGCTTTGCCCTTTCAATGTTTCTCGCTATCTTTGGCACAATCACCGCTTTAATCCTCGGCATCCCTGCCGCCTACGCCATCAGCCGTTATGACATCCCGTACGCGGAAACGATCAAAACCATCGTCGCCGCACCGATCATCGTGCCGGGCATCATTGTCGGCCTTGCCTTGCTGCGCTATCTCGTGGTGCCTCTAAACTTCACCGTCACGCTGGCTTTGTTCATGGCACATACCGCACTGGTACTGCCCTATGCCGTCCGTGTTGTGTCATCAAGCCTTGGCAATTTGCGCAGCGACATGGAGGAAGCGGCAGTTTTGCTTGGCTGCTCGCGCATTGGCGCATTCATGCGGGTAATCTTGCCAAACATCCAAAGCGGCGTCTTAGCTGCATTCATCCTCGGCTTTGTGACCAGCTTTAATCAAGTGCCGGTATCCCTATTCTTGTCCGGCCCCGGCGTACGTACGCTGCCTATTGATATGCTGTCCTATATGGAAATTACCTACGATCCATCTGTGGCAGCTCTCTCAGCACTTCTTGCTTTCCTCTCCGTTGCGATTGTCTTTGTCGCCGAAAAATTCTTGGGGTTCTCTCGCTATGTCTGACAGCTTCGTTTCGCTGGATAAATTGTCACTGGCTTACGGGCAAAGCGTCGTTGTGCCCGACTTGGGCCTCAACATTCGCAGGGGCGAACTGATCGCGCTGCTTGGGCCTTCGGGGTGTGGCAAAACCACAATCATGCGAGCCATTGCAGGGTTGATGACCCCGCATTCGGGTAAGATTTCCATCGACGGGCGCGACGTAACCAAGGTACCAGCCAACAAACGCGGCGTCGGGCTTGTGTTCCAATCCTACGCCTTATTCCCCCATCTGACGGCATTCGAGAACGTCGCCTTTGGACTACGCTTGCAAAAACTACCCGCAGCGGAAATCACCGCAAAGGTCGAAGACGGATTGCAGACAGTGGGGCTCGCACATCTGGCAGATCGTAAACCTGCTGAAATGTCAGGCGGTCAACAGCAACGACTATCGTTGGCGCGGTCACTGGTGATGGAGCCTAAAGTGCTGTTATTGGACGAACCCCTATCAAACCTCGACGCGCGTCTACGTCTGGACATGCGCACCGAGCTACAGCGCGTTCAGCGGGACACCGGCATTACAATGGTCTTCGTCACTCACGATCAGGCTGAGGCATTGGCGCTGGCCGACCGTATCGTTCTGATGAAAGACGGTCTGATCGAACAGTTAGGGACGCCTGATGAGCTTTACAACAAGCCCAAGACAAAATTTGCAGCCGATTTTTTTGGGTTCGAGAATATCTTAGAAGTCGTTGAGCAAACGCTTGTTGGAGACCAAGGCCGTCTGCCATTTGTTACGGCTCAAAGAGGTGGCTATCTCGCTTGGCGTCCTGGTGCAGTTTCTGTAGGTCTAGGGCCATATAGAGGAACGGTGCGTGGTGTCGCATTTGCTGGAGAACAGCGTGAATACGTCTTGGAGGCTGCGTCTGGTCAGATCAAAGCATCTACCCCAGCCGCAGACCCGTCATTCGGGATTGGCGACGTTGTTGACTTTGATTTACCATTGAAACACGCACTTGAACTCAGTTGAGTTACGTTTGTCCTGACTAAATATCGAAACTAGGGCATTGAGCAGACGACACTGAATGCTAGTTTTGTCCGCATTGCTGGCCTTTGTACAGCGCATAGCGAACGGCAGCTTTGAGCCCATTGTGACCACTGCTGCGGAATGGTCAAATGGCCGCTTAGAAGCAACCGGCTAAGAAGAACGTCTCAGTCATTTTCTGGAACAACTGCATCAATGCGACCAATCTTTCCGGCCACCATCAATATTTAAACCAAGGAACCAATGGCATCAACTGCCGTGACAAAGGTGCACTCAGCCTACAAGTCTTGCCTCGGCAATTGGCGGCACTCTCAGCAGATCGCTAAAATCCTTAGCTTTGAAATCAGCGACTGTGCAACTTGCGTCGGGATTGAACATGACGGTTGTCATGCCGACAGACTTTGCACCGTCCAACTCGGTTTGGGCATGACCCACAAAAATAGAGTTTTCGGGTTTGACATTTAGCGGGTCAATGGCGGCCATGTAAATGCGCGGGTCTGGTTTGGTGATTTGCAGCACGAACGAATCGGCGTAGGAATCCCAGATATCGTCAATGCCAACGGTCTTGAACCAACGGGTTTTTTCTTCTTGCGAGTTAAAAGTATTGGTCACGATGCCAAGTTTAAAGCCACGGCGTTTTAGCTCGTGCAGGGTTTCTGGCACATTTGGAAAAAACTGAACGGCACTTTGCTGTTCTTTCAAAATCTTGATCCCATCTGCTGCATCTTGTGCGTTATCCACACCATAATGCGCCATAAGCCATTCAAAAAAGGCAGGTGTTTCGATTTTGCCAGCGTGGGCTTCGAGCCGTTTAGCCTTCTCGATCGGGTCGTTTTCCATAGGCGCGCTGTACCCGCGGCTGGATAGAAACTCGATCACCGCAGATTTGCGTTTTGGCTTGTTGTAAAGAATGTCGCCTGCGTCAAACAATATGGTGCTTATGGTCACGAAAAACCCTTTCCCGACAGGTCGGAGACTATTAGTTGCCCCGGCCAGATTGTCCGGCCGGGGGAAAATGCTGTCAGCTAAGCGCCAAATAAAGGGCAAGGAAGCTGAACTTGGTATAGTAGATTTCTTCGGCATCCACCGGCCAGAGACCAAGTTCACCAAAGGCTGGCAGGTCGAATTCATCTACCTGCACGGCCTCAACGCTGGCGCGCGCTGCATAATCACCCGGCTCGTTCCAGGGTGAGAATCCCTCTTCCATCATATAGCGGATCAGAAGTTTGGCCGCATTTGGGTGCGGTGCCATATCGGCGATCATCAGCGCAGTTGGGTAGGTTACGCCAAATGCTGGATCAAGGTCATAAATAGGACCCGCTGCATAAACACCTTCTTCGTTTTTGCGAAGTTTGGAGAAGGTGGTGATGCCGATGGGCGGGTTTTCTTGCGCTATGTCACCAACGTTTTTGAAAATCTTAGTCGTTGATCCTTGGAAAACCGGATCATTTTGCAAAAAGCGATACAGCCATTCCATCGAGGCATTGGGCGCGTCAATCGTTGCGATGTCTTCGACAGCTTCAATCACTGCTTCAGAATAGCTGATTGGTTCCCCGAATTCGCGCTTATAGGCAGCGCCCATGTCATCAGGATGTGCCAGAATTGTCTGAATGAAGTTGGCGGACAGACCGTCCTCTAACGGGCTTGGCAACAGGGTGCGGCCAGACCATTCATCGCGGGTCAGATCCCAAAGGGAGCTAATAGGGGCGCCGTCCGGGTTTAGAGCGGTATTATAATACACAATTCGGCTGCTATGGCGCTGGATCAAAAGCGGGTTCATTTCGGCGTCAGTCAATTCTGCCGACACGCTGTCGGGAATGAAATTCCAAACCAGATTTGTAGGCAGTGCTTCGTTAAGTAAAATCGAGGATTCCGAGTTAAACAGAACGTCAACTTCGTAGACGCCCGCGTTGTTTTCGCGGCGTAGCTTTTCAAGTTGCAAGTCCGATGCAATATCATGTCCGATAATCTCGATGCCGTACTTTTCCTGAAAACCGTCAACAAGTTTGGCTATTCTTGAGGACACTGAATAAACAACAACCGAACCCTCCGCGCGTGCAGCGGCCTCAATTGCTGCCCAATCTTGTGTGGCCGGCGTGAATTCACCTACACCTGCTGCGCGCTGCCATGTTTCATCTGCCTGTGCAAAACTGGCACCAGCCAATGTAATCGCACAGATGGCGGTCAGACTTCTAAGCTTTCCGAGTTGTTTCACTTGTCTTCTCCCTGTTGTTAAGGCATTGCTATGGTTGGTTAATTCTGAACATTATTGTGTGGTGAGATCAGTGCTTGTGTGTCTGCGTCATAAACATTGAGCGCGGCTTGGGTATAGGCGACCCTGACCTCTTGGCCACTTTCAAAAATGGAATCATGGCCAACACGGCCAATGACGACGGTTTTGCCCTTTTGCAGCTGAATGATGGTTTCTGGCCCGTTTGGCAGAACGGCCATCACGGTATATGTCTCGCCCACCGCATTAAGGTCGGGCGAAATTGTTAGATCTTCGGGGCGCGAACCAAGCACCACGTTCTTAGCCTTCGGGTGCCACCCAACATCAACTGTGATGTCACCGTTGCTGAAGACCTGCCCCTTGCCTTGCAGCTCAACCAAATTGATTCGCGGCATGCCGATAAAATCAGCTACAAATGTGTTTTGCGGCTGTTTGTACAGCTCGCCCGGAGGGGAAACTTGCTGAATTTCGCCGTTTTTCATCACAACGACGCGCGTTGACATGGTCATCGCTTCGGTCTGGTCATGCGTTACATAAACCGTCGTGGCACCGGCTTCGGATTGAAAGCGCTTCAACTCTACGCGCATATCCATACGCAGTCGGGCATCAAGATTTGACAGCGGTTCGTCCATTAGAAAAATAGGTGGCTTGGTTGCTAAAAGTCGCGCCAATGCAACCCGCTGCTGCTGCCCGCCCGACAGTTCCGACGGGTAGCGCTCGCTAAGATGATCCATGCCAAGTTTGGTCAGCACTTCGTCGAGCTGCCTGTCGGATGCGGCTTTCGGTGTCTTCAGAACGTCGAGGCCAAATTTTACATTGTCGCGCACAGTCATGTGGGGCCACAAAGCATAGCTCTGGAAGACCATACCCAGATTACGCTTACCGGGCGGCTGCATAATTTTCTGTTCGGACGAATAAATAACCTCGTCGCCAATAATTATCTCGCCCTCGTCCGGGGTTTCCAACCCGGCAAGGCAGCGTAACAATGTCGTCTTCCCGCAACCAGAGGGCCCGAGCAGCACCAAAAATTCGCCATTGTCGATTTCCAGCGAAACAGTGTTCAGCGCTGTCATATCGCCGTAACGCTTGGTTAGATTACGAATTGATATTTTGGCCATAACGCCCGCCCTTCAAGATTGTTTTTCGCGCAAGCGCGCCATGCGACCCTTGCCGATTTTCCACAAGATCAGCTCGCCTGCGATTGTTAGAAGCGCCACGATCAGTACCAGCGCGTTGGTCAACTGCGTCAGGCCTTCTTCGGCATAGCCAAAGCCTGCGGTCATCAAAACGCGCGTTGCGGGGGTGATCAGTAAGATGATCAACGACAATTCTCGCATCACACCAACAAAGCTAACCATCATCCCAGACATGATACCCGAGCTGGCCAGTGGCATGATTATTTTGCGAAACCGCCGCCCCCAGCTTGCGCCAGCGACTTCGGCTGCTTCTTCCAACTCTTGTCCGATTTGGGTAACGGCAGTGATCCCGGTTTTAACGGAATACGGCAACCGACTGACCACCGAAATTACTACCAAAAGCGTGAATGTTCCATAAAGCGCGGGAATTGGTCCGACAGGTTCGGCAAACAGGGTCAGATACATTGCGCCAAAGGCAATGGTCGGGAACAAAAACGGAATAAAGGCAATCTGATCAAGCAGCACCGCCAACGGGTTACTTGCCCGACGCACGGCAATATAAGCAATAACGATCCCAATTATCGAAGCAATTACCGCCGACAGAAACGCCAGTTTAAGCGTGTTCCATGTGGCGCCCAGAATGATCTTGTTATGGACTACGCCCGGTTCTCCACCTGCGATGTCGGGGTTGGATTTGCCAATCCAGAAATGCGATGTCAGGTTTTCAAGCCCGTAAAACCCATCAATCAACATCACAGATTGGGCTCCAAGTAGGATCAGCGGCAAAATACCAACGGTAAATCCAAACAAGGCCACGACGCCAAAGACAAACCAGCGCCAGTTTCCTAGCGCAATCTCGCGCGATCTAAAGCCTTTGCCACTGATGGTTTCAAATCGGCCAGACTTTTTCTTGATAAATCGGTTCGACAGCCAAATTGACAATAGAGACATAGCGATTAAGACAACGGCCAACACGTAAGCCATTGAATCCAAACCTAAAGCAAGGTTGGCATAAATCATCGTAGCCACAGTATGAAACTGAGTTGGTGCGCCAAGCAGAAATGGTAGAGCGAATTGGCCAATAGTTTTCCCAAAGGTCAATATAAGTGCTGCCACGAAGGCCGGAGCCACCACTGGAAAAGTTATCCGGCGCAAAATCGTTAATTTTCCAGCGCCAGAGATCAGCGCACTTTCTTCCATCTGGCTATCAATAGTTGCCAACGCCCCAGCTACCAGAAGATAGGCAAACGGAAAGTAGTGAATGGCAAGCGTGATAGAGATTGGCACAACACCGTATGAAAGCCATTCTGGCGGGGCTGCCCCTAGAAACGCCTCGTATAACCCAGGTTGACCGCCAACTTTGGGGCTGCGGAACACAGTTTCCCACGCCAATGCAACTGCAAACGATGGCAAAATATAGGGCAAAGTTAAAATCGGCTGTAACCAGCGTTTGCCCGGCATATCTGATCGAACGACACACCACGCTAGCGTTCCACCTGCGATGAGTGCCAACACCGTTGAGACGATCCCCGTAATCAGGGTGTTCATCAACGGGCCGTATAGCATTTTTCCGGAGATTGGTCCGGCGGTCACTTGCAGCCAATAGAACCACGTAAACTCGCCCGGAACAGCCTCGCGAGAGATCCGACGAGAGCCTTCACCCCAAGTGAGTGTATTGATGACAAGTTGGATGAACGGCCAAGCCACCAAGTAGGCGAGTACCGCAAGTAGCAACAGCATAACAAGACTTACCGGGTCACGCATCGCGCGGCCAAATCTGTTACTGAAATTGCCAGAACTTGTAGAAATAAACGACATCACTCGGCTTCCGAGCTTTGCATGTCCGAACGCAGTCGCTCAAGGGACTCAAGCCCCTTAACAGCCCGTTCCGGATCCTTATTCGCCAATGTCATTGCCAGCGCCTCGCACACCAGCATCGCGCCTGATCGCATTTGCATCGCACTCTGGTCCGGGCGACTGATGCTCAAAGTCAAATCCGCGCGCGGTCGGGCGGTTAGAATGGAGGTATCTCCTATACTAATCGTTTTGGCCCCCGTCACTCGGGCATGATCCATGAGAGCTTCAAAACCTGCCGGCAATGAAACCGGCGCCTGAAAGCCGAAAACAATAACCACGTCATTCGCTTTCAAGCTGATTAACCGCTCGGCCATATCCCGGCGTTGTAAGTTCAACAAAGTTTCCACCCGAAAGCTGGCGCGTCGCAAGCGGCGATCAAGATGCGCCATTAACGGCGCCGCACCGCCGCGACCAACAAGATAAATCGAATTTGCGTTAGCCAGAAATTTTGCACCGTCATCAATTTGGATCTGAGACACGGAGCTTGCAACCGCTGCGATCGCAGCCATCTCGGCTTCAATCAGGTTTGCAAGGTTTGAACCCTGTTCAATGCTCGTGCGGCGCTGTTGGCTGATATTGGAAAAACTGGGGTTTTGATCAACGTCGCGGCGCACGCTGCTGCGCATATCGGGGTAGCCTTCGAAACCCAGCTTGCGGGCCAATCGCACAACCGTCGAGGCGTGAACATTCGCTTTTGCAGCCAACTCCCCTGACGACAAGTAGATCGCTTCTGATGGCTCACTCAATACGATGGAAATCAGCGCGCGGTCAGCAACGGTAAGTTTTCCGTCATATGATTCGACAAGAGATTTAAAGTGTTTCAACGAGTTATATGCCTTCTCAGTGTGCGAATATAGGTGTTTATGCAATACATATAGCATGAATTATTGTTTGTGCAATAAATATTGCAGATACCCCAGTTGTGCACCGCGTAGCTGCAATTTTGACTCCCAGGCACTCCTGATTTCCAAGATTATTTGCTTGTAATTTTGAGACTAAAAAAGGTTGTCATGTCCCGAAGCGGATATTCATGTGCTCATAATCCTGATAGAAGTCGTGACATTGTTCCTAGCCAATTTTCAAAACAGATGAAGGTAAATGTTTTGCCAAATAGACAAAGCGGCCATTGGATTGCTTATCGCTGACGCCACTTTGTCCGCATAGCTGACCTCAGCGCCATTCGCAGCGAAGGTCCGGTTTGAGCCCACAGCAGCCGTCAAGTTGAAGCGCAGCATCCGTCGAAAATGAGCGAGTTCCGGTCATTCGCTGCATTTCGCGCCAACGTCAGCTACGCCTACAGGCAAGACCGTGGCCAGAGCCACGGTCAAATAATTCGATGTCCTTTAGTCTGAAATTCTGGCTAAGCCGCATTCAGGGACCTCCGGGTCAGGCCGTCAGCTACTGCAGTCGCACCAGTATTGCAGAGTGCATACGTCTTGACCCGGAGTAGTTGGCTTGCTATTCCACGAGCTCAAATTCACCCGGTTTCCAGGTCTTTTCGAACCATGGCTCCAGCGGGCCATAGACCCGTAACAAGGTGAACCAACCCTTGCCAGGTACGGTCTGGGTCCAGTTTGCTTCCTTGCCTGCCGGGGCTTTTGGCCCGAAATACAGATCGACAGAACCGTCGACGTTGGTGTCAAACCCGCCACGTGCGCTGTTCTTGCTGGGGTAAAGCTGACCTGTCTGAAGCTCGGACCGGGTTTGCGGATCATAGATCACAATCGACCAGAAATTCTTGACCGGCGCATCCGTCGGGATGGTCAACTTATAATTCTTGCCCCCATCCAGGAAATCACCATTGCCGTCGCGCTCTGCATAGGCATAGTTCGACCCGACGCCGGGGATTTGCAGCGCCATGGCCGGGGTGTTTACCGTTGCCTGATAAAAGAACAACGTGCGCGCATCCAGATTGCGCCCGCCCATTCCATCATCCAGCAGCCAGCGATAATCCCGACCGATGAATGCGGTCTTCCACTGGCTCCCCTCATAGAGATAGGCATTGGGATCGCGGGTGTCGAAGGTGATTGCGCGGGCGGTGGCGTTGCCGACCTTGATGGCGTCCTGCAAAATCGCCTCCATCCGTGCGTCCGGTGCAAAAGGCTTGCCTTTCATGATGCCGATGGCCGCAAACAACCCGCGCAGTTCCGGATCGAGAAAATCCACCGGTTCGCGGTCGATCACCGTGTGAAGCTCTTCGTAGAACTCATAGGTATTGGCATGGATGGTGTTGAAAACCTTCGTGGAGCCGCTGATAAACTCCATTTCCGGCGGATTGTCGGCCTGTGACAACGGATAGATTTTCAGGCCATCGGTGAACATCTTGTTGGCAGCATCCGGCTTGCCCTCTTTGATCAGCCCGCGCAGGATTACCCAGTTGGCATAGCTGGGCGAGGTGGAAACGAAATAGCCTTCCGGCACATCCCCGTCATAACCCGGCGGCAAGATCAGATACTTGCCGCCCTTGCCCTTGTCCGGCCCCGGTCCGCCCATGTCGACAACGAAACGAAAATAGGCATCATTCACCGTGCCAGGCCCCATACCCGCAGGGATTTCCATAACGGTTGGCCCGTCACGCTTCAAATCAAGGAAGGAACTGATATAAACCGTTCCGGTGTTTCCGGTCAGGAACAGCGGGTTGGCGTCCATGAAATTATCCATGATGATCACCTGATGCGCCTGCGTCACGCCCATTTCGACGTTGCCAAGGCGGATCGCCTCGACCGATGCCGCAGGGATGCCGTTCAGAAAGGTCTCAACACCGCGCATGAAATCAAGATTGTCATAGACCAGCAGTGAAGTTTCCTCAGTCGGCATCCCATCTTCGAATCTCATAGTCCCCAGCCGAGTTTCCACCTCGTTGGGGGTCATGATACCTTCGGGAATAATGTTGTTGAAGCCCGGGGTGGGTTCTTCGGCTGCGACACCGACGGCGATCAGCGAAGCTGAAACTGCCAACCCAAAAAATATCCCAAATCTCATACAAAAAATCCTTTTCCAGCATTCTATTTTGGAAGACACCGATGAACGAACCACGAAACAAGTCTACCCACATTGGTTACCACCCCAGCGTTATCCCATTCATATTTGATTGTCAGGCCTATTCAAGTCGCGTTATGCCCTAAGGAACCCAAACCTGCCATTTAGCTCAATCTGGTCAAAGGCCCAGTCAGGGCCGAAAGCGGTAGTTGGGCCTCATCCCTGGAACGGCGGTTTTGTCCAGCACTGCGGACATCGCTGTGACGAGCGGCGAAGGTCTCAAAAGAGCCCAATATAACCGATGCTTCATTCTGCATGAATGATCGCTTTTAAGGTTGGAATTTAGGCAAGAAGAACGGCATTGGTAGTCATCAACCCATTCGCATTGAAAATGGGTTAGCCACCTCGATTTCCCTATTTTTTATATTGGGCGAAGCTCTTTTCATTGCGTCCCATGATATGTTCTCCGGTGCGGACGGGGTCGAACACGCTATTGTCGGCAGATACGCCAAGATCGACCGGATCAATGATCGTATCTGTATGTGGATCAAAAAACACAGGTATTGAATAGCGCGCGTTGCTGTTACGATTGATGACGCGGTGTTCAGTTGAGGCAAATCGTTTGTTGCTCCATCGCGCCAACAGATCACCGATGTTGCAGACAAGCGTGCCGGGGATAGGTGGCGCTTCGATCCAGTCGCCTGATTTCGCCCGTACTTGTAGCCCGCCACTGCTGTCTTGCATCAAAACCGTCAGCACACCGAAATCCGTGTGTGGAGCAACGCCGAAGCGCTCCTCTGCTTCGTCTTGCGCCGTCGATGCTGGGTAATAAACCATTTGCCCACGCGCAAGGGGTTTGGCATAGGCCTCATCAAAGAAGTTGGCGGGCTGATCAAGACTGACTGCCACCGCCGCCATGACGCGGCGAGCCACTTGACACACGGCGTCGTAGTAGGGAATTAAATCTGCATAGAGACGGGGAAAATCGCTCGGCCATTGGTTAACAGCGCACAGCGGTTTGCCTGCAAGCACGTCCGCGTCATCGGCTTCGGTGTGCGAGCCCCAAAAGAAGACCTCCTTGAGGTCATGGGTATTTGATCCTTGCAGCCGCGACATCCCTTGCGCCAGCCAGCCACGTTGATTTTTGTCCACAGCGACGGCTTGTTTGTCGCTTTTGGGTAGTTCAAAAAATGCTTTGGAGACTGCAAACGCCTGTTTCATCAAGGTAGGATCAATTCCATGGTTCGAGATATAAAAAAATCCATGGTCGATCGCAGCAGCATAAATCGCGTCCGCAACGCCGTTGATATCGTCACCAGAAATCGCGCCTGAAACGTCGATCACAGGAATCGTTTTGGCGTCAGTTGATTGGGCGTTTGCAAAATCAGTCGGCATAGCAGTTTCCTTTAAGCGCGCTCGTGGTTTGGGTGGGTGGTACCCGTGCACACAACCTTGATCTTAATGAGAAGATCGGTAATGAAAAGGTCCATTAGAACATTGCGATCCTGAAATTATTAATAGGCTTAAAGCCGACATTAAGACTTTGGAATTAAAGGTCGGCTTTGTCCGCATTGCTGGCCTTCGTACCGCGCATAGCGAACGGCGACTCCGAGCCAACTTCGACTGATGCTGCAGCTCGAACGGATGGCTGCTCTGAATAAAACATTGCTTGATTGGAATTTTCAAAGCTCTGAGCTAATCTATTTTCAGATCAGGTAGACGGATAAAAGCGGAAAGTAGCTTAGCAGTACAAGAACCACTGCGACTGCGACAAGAAATGGCCAGAGGGATCTCAGGATTGAACCGGGTGATGCGCCACTCATGGAAGACGCGATGTATAAACCGATACCAACTGGAGGTGTAAGTAGCCCCAGCACAAGGTTCAGGCAGGCCACAATGCCAAACTGATAGGGGCTGATATCGTAAGACCCCGTCGCGATCGGCAGCAATATTGGTGTGATCAGAATGATCGCAGCAATTCCGTCGATCACCATACCTACCAATAACAGGGCTACGTTAACGATCAGAAGAAAAACAAATGGATCAGAGGTAATCGAAGTGATCAACCCTGCCAATTTCTGCGGCAGTTCCTCGTAGATGATGACCCAGCCAAAAACACTTGCCGCTGCGATCATGAACAGGATCATTGAAGCATTGGCGGCTGTGCGCTTGAACATTTCGCCTAAGGCGCGTGGATTGAGGTCCCGGTAAATCAACCAGCCCACAAGAAACGCAATCAGCGATGCAACTGCCGCAGACTCAGTTGGGGTTGCAATGCCAAACAAGATGCCGCCGATGATCGACAAGGGTACCAACATCGCAGGTAATGCGGCAACAAGGGCTTTGATAGCCTCGCCTGGAGACATCCATGTACCTTTGGGAAACTGCTGCGACCAACCAATCAAAGTGATGACAATTGCAAAGGCAAATGCCATCATAAGGCCGGGGATTACGCCGGCGATGAACATCTCGCCAATAGGGATCTGCGCCAACACACCATAGATAACAAACATCATCGAAGGTGGAATGACCGGCGCCAGAAGGCCACCAGCCGCAGTGGTCGCGGCAGCAAAACCTTTGTCGTATCCCTCTTGTTCCATCGCTGGAACCATGGCCCGTGACATCACCGCGATCTGCGCTGTAGCAGAACCGATAATTGCAGCCATGAACATATTCGCCAAGAGATTGATATAGGCCAATCCCCCCCGAAAACCGCCGACAAACACGCGTGCAAGAGCAATCAGCCGGCGGGTCATGCCGCCTTCGTTCATCAACTCGCCGGTGAGCATAAATAGCGGGATGGCCAACAGGCCATAATTCTCAAGCCCCGCGAACATTTTCTGTGCGAAACTGTCGTAAAGGATCGTGTTGCCACTTACCCATATATACCAGATCGAGGTGATGCCCAGAACGATGGCGACTGGCACCGAAATGATGAGAGCCGTTAGAAAGACAATCGGGCTCATAATACGTCACCGTCTGTGAGGCGAGAAAAGACATGCATGGTAGAATGCAACAAGGCACCCAGCGCAAAAAACCACATTGCTAACCAGAAAAAATATTTGGGAACACCTAGGGTCAGCGTCGGCTCTGAATAAATGAAATTGAATGTATTGCCCTGAAACGCAATCCGGTCAAAACCGGCGTTTACAATATCCAGCGGCAGGAACCACCGCCAGCAAAACCACACCATCGCTAGGGCAAAGAAAAATACGATTATGTCAACCAGTTTGACGACTGTCTGTTTTCCCTTTTTGGGCAGGGCATCCGTAAGAATTGTTATCGAGATCGCGTTGCGATGATGCAGTGCTGCCGAGGCCCCCAGAAACGTCATCCAGACCATCGCATAAATAGCCAGCTCATCAATCCAGAACAGGGCATTCCCCGCGGTGCGGGTGATTACATTAAGCAGGATCAGGACCGTTACACACACAGCCAGAATGGCAGCACATCCTAGTTCGATCCTCGCCCATGCGGCTGACACCCGAAACAACATGCTTGTCCCCCATAAAAAAGAGCGCGGACTGAACCCCGCGCCCTTATCACTTTAGTGTAACTATTATTCAGTGTCTGCAGCAGTGGCGCGCAATGCGTCAAGCGACGACGTCTTTTGAGACCAGATCGCGTTCCATTCGTCAATCGCATTGCCAAAAAACGAGGCATCGACCTTAGTATAGGTCTTGCCAGTGCCAGCAATCTGTTCCAGCCAGCCTGCTTCTTTTGCGACATAGCTGTCGATCGTGCTGTCTACATGTTTTGTCATCAAGTCACTAATCATTGCGCGGTCATCTTCCGACATACCCGCCCAGACTTTGGCCGACACCAGCCCTACCATCGGAAACATCATATGGTCAGATTGCACGATGGTATCCGCGTGATCATAGTATTTAAGTACCCAGATCAATTCGGCGTCCATATCGATAGCATCGACCTGACCATTGGCAAGTGCATCATAGACAGAGGGCAATGGCATCGGTGTGGGTGCCGCACCGACCGCATTGTAGAAATCAAGGATTGGCGCAAAAGGTGTGATACGCAACTTTTTGCCGGCCAGATCAGCCGCGCTGCTAACGTCGCCCCTGCTGACGATCTGGCGCAGACCCGCCATGCCATAGCCAAGACCAACAACACCAACTTGACCAGGCAGCGGCTCTAGCATGGATTTGGCAGCGTCAGAGCGAAGAATGCGGCCCGCATGACCAATATCATTCGCAAGATAGGGTGCGTAAAAAGCGCCAAGTTCTGGCGCGCGGTTTGAAACCTCGGCGACAGTCATGAATGCCATGTCCAAAGCGCCGGTTTGCAACTGTTGCAACATTTCTGCCTCGTTGCCCAACTGACGGGCCGGGAAGACGGATAGGCTATGCGCGCCGTCGCTGGCTTCGGCCAGTTCAGCCCCGAAAGCTTTGGCAGCTTTTGTCCAGATGTGTGGAGGCGGTGTGATCAGCCCAAGACGAAATTCATCGGCCTGTGCCGTTAAGGATGACATTGCAAGCAAAGCTGCGGAGGTGAGAAGTTTCTTGAAGTATTTCATGGTTTCCCCGTTGTTAATTTCGATTACAATTTCACCCAACCCTCGGGCGGCTCTTTACCAGGGTGTACCGCTTGGCAATTCGGACACGTGCGGTCTTCTTTGGAGGCATAGAATTTTTCATAGATGGGCGGCAAATCTTTGACGATTGACTTTAACTGCATCTCAGCACGGAACACTTTGGTTCCGCACTCAAAACAGTACCATTCGATCGCGTCTAATTCACCTGTTTGGCGTTTAGGTTCGATAACCAGCCCGACAGAGCCTTCTTGCGGGCGCTGTGGCGAATGGCGGACATGCGCCGGCAAAAGGAAGATTTCACCTTCGCGGATCGGCACGTCATAAAATTCCTCACCATCAAAGAGCTTCAGCAGCATGTCGCCTTCAAGTTGATAGAAGAACTCTTCGACAGGATCGTCATGATAGTCCGTGCGCTTGTTTGGGCCGCCGACAACCGTGACCATCAAGTCAGCCTCTTCAAACACCATCTTGTTTCCAACCGGTGGTTTGAGCAGGTGACGATTTTCTTCAATCCAGGTTCGAAAGTTGAATGCTTGTAACTTTGACATCGGTACCTCCTATTTTATTGAGCTTCGACGATATGCATCATAACCGCAAAGAAATTGTTCGCATGTAGATATCCGAATTACTTATATCGCGTTACCGGAAAGCGGCGTCATCGTTTCAGACCACATTCGTCGAATGCCTTACGGATCAGACCCTTTTCCACGTCGGTCAGTTCGAGCATCGGGGTGCGGACGCAACCGCCGCGCTGGCCCAGCAATTCTTGCCAGTATTTTCCAAATGCGGTGGGTTTGCCTGGCGGTTTTGTCCGCTTCATAGCATCGCGCACCGGATTGAGGCTGTCAAAGACCCGTCGCGCCTCATCGGCCTTTCCCGCGAATGCCAGCCGTGTGTATTCGTTCATGCGTTGGTCACTAGCGGTTTGCAGCTGATACGGCGGCGACGAACACAAATAGAGCTTCCAATCCAATTCAAGGACATTGTCCAGCCACTCATGCTCGGCCGAGGTCGAGACGTGAATTTTGTCTCCCAAGAGATGGGTCAGGCGCACATACATTTCACGCGGGACCGAATATTTGATCGCCACAATGTTTGGCAGATCCGCAATCCGAGCGCATTCTTCGGGTTGCATCAGATAGCCGCTGTCAGGGTGGCTCCACATGGCGATGCCGATATCCAGCTCATCGCAAAAGCGCTTGTAATACTGGTACAGAACCTCGCCCCGTTCCTGACAAAAGCTGAGCATCGGCGCATGGACCACTACATAATCCGCACCACAATTTTGTGCGTGACGGCCAAGGTCCAACGCAGTTTCCAAGTTCTGATCGGAAATGGACATGATCGTTCCGGCCTTGTCCGCACATTCGTCTGCCGCAATCGCCATATTACGTTTTCGTTCGTCCAGCGACATGGACCAGAACTCGCCCTGCTTTCCAGCGACAAACAGGCCCTGAATGTCCAGATCATCTATCCAGTGGCGAATATTGGCGCGCAAACCCACTTCGTCCAATGTCAGGTCATCGTTGAACGGGTTCAGGGCAGCGGCCCAAATACCCTTCATGTTCTCGCGCGCATATTCTTTTGCTTCGTGTTTTGTATATTTCATGTCAGATCGGCCTTCTGAGAGTGTCGCATGCAGCAAAACGCGACATTGGCTGTTGATCCAAGGTGAAAGCCTGCAATTGGGTATTGGAAAATAGAATACCAAACGCTTTTCAATTCCAGTTGTGGCAATTTTGACGTAAGTTTACTTTATGAAATTAGGTTTGATCGGAAGAGGCGCGATTGCGCGTTACGTCTCGCCCGTGCTGAAAGCGCGGGGGCATGAGATCGCGGCAGTGTTACTGCGGCCCGAGCGGGTGAACCAAGAGGCGGCCCTTGAGGTCGGGTCTGTCGATGATCTCCCACAAGATATCGAATTCATGATCGACTGCGCCGGACACACGGCTTTAGCAACCTTTGGCCCACAGCTTTTGGAGCGGGGTATGGATGTGATCACCGTATCGCTTGGGGCACTGGCAGACCCTAAAATCATGGGTGCTCTGGAACAAACCGCTGCCAAAGGTCGATCAAAACTGCATCTAGCCAGCGGTGCCATTGGTGCACTGGATTGCCTGAAGGCAGCACGTATCGGGAGGCTGCACACAGTTGCCTACACCGGACGCAAACCACCAAAAGGTTGGATAGGCTCCCCAGCAGAAAGCAAAATTAATCTAGGAGCGCTCAGCCAAACGGCCCACACCCATTTCGAAGGCAGCGCGCGCGAAGCGGCTTTGAGTTATCCAAAGAATGCCAATGTAGCAGCAGCAGTGGCACTGGCGGGCCTTGGTTTTGATGACACTCAAGTGCGCTTGATCGCCGATCCTACAATTCGCCAAAATATCCATGAAATCACAGCGAGCGGCGAGTTTGGTGACTTTCACTTTCAGATCAGCGGCAATTCCTTGCCGGACAACCCACGCTCGTCCGCCCTTGCTGCTATGAGCGTTGTTGCCAAGTTGGATCAGGTTATCGGGGGGATATCCCTTTGATTGGCCGTCAATCCCGTATTGTGGACCGCGCCCTAACCCGTTTAAAGCTGCGCCAGTTGCGCTTGCTGGTCGCCGTGGGAGTACATGGTAATATCCAAAACGCCGCCCGCGAGTTGGGCATATCTCAACCAGCCGCGACCAAAATGATTCAAGACCTTGAATTGGATTTCGAGGTCAAGTTATTCGATCGCACCAATCGTGGGGCTGTCCCGACAGTCTTTGGCGAGACGCTAATTCGCCACGGAAGGCTCATCTTTGCGCAAGTTTCGAATGCAGCGCAAGAACTGGATGACTTGAACGAAGGCAATTCAGGCAGAGTGGTCGTAGGCACACTGCTTGCTGCTTCGACCAGTTTAATACCGGCAACCATTGATATCCTGCTGGCAGAGCGTCCCAATGTGGCCGTCAAAATCATAGAAGGCACGAACAAGGTGCTGATGCCCGCCTTGCTATCGGGTGAGATTGACATGGTGGTTGGGCGCCTGCCGTCGCACCGCCATCGTGACAAGATAAAACAAGAAAAGCTGTTTGAAGATCGAATTCTTGCGGTCGTCGGCACGCAACACCCGTTAGTGAAGCTCGCTGATGTCTCTTTTTCTCAGATCAAACCTTTTGGCTGGATCGTGCCGCCATTAGAAACGACGTTGCGGCGGCAGGTTGACCATTTCTTCGTAAAACAACAGCAATATGCGCCGAAAGTGACAATTGAAAGCGTCTCATATCTGACCAACCGAGCTTTGCTACAGATGCGTGATTTAATCGGCCTAATGCCCTCCGAAGTTGTTTCGCCCGACATCGCCGATGGACGCTTGGCTTTGCTAGATTGGACCGTTCCCTTTGGTCATGGCCCCATAGGCGTTTCGTTGCGGGCAGATGATGAGCTGTCGCCAGCGGGCCGAGCCTTCAAGGCAGCGCTTCGTCAGGCAGCAGAGGCTCGATTGAGCTAGGGTCAGGGCCCTAGGTATTCACCAAATTGATATCAGTATTCCCTCAATTCACTTGAGGTGATGGCCGATAATGCGCGATTTTAGGACATTAGAATATTGGAGTATCTGCGTCATGTATCCGAAGTTAAGACTATTTATCGCGGGCGAATGGCGAAGTGCTTCATCAGACATGCCAGTGATCAATCCCGCAACCGAAGAAGAAATCGGCCGTCTTTCTTGTGCATCGCTCAGCGATTTGGATGATGCATTGGATGCAGCCGTCAAAGGCTTTGAAATCTGGAGCCACACCTCCCCCCGTCAGCGGTCGGATACAATCCTGCGCGCCGCCGCGCTTTTGCGTGAGCGTCAAGAAGAGATTGCGCAGTCGATCACTCTCGAACACGGAAAACCGTTGCCACAGGCGCGGCTCGAAGTCATCCGCGGCGCCGAATTTTTTGAATGGGATGCAGGCGAAGCCATGCGTACCTATGGTCGGATCATACCGGCCGCACGGGGGCACAAATTTTCTGTGTACCACCAACCCATCGGCGTCGTTGCAGCCTTTTCGCCCTGGAACTTCCCGATGAGCCAGCCTGCGCGAAAGATTGCGGGTGCCTTGGCCGCTGGCTGCTCAATCATCCTCAAAGCTGCTGAAGAAACCCCCGCCGGCGCAGTTCATATTGCCAAGGCGTTCGAAGATGCCGGCCTACCGCCAGGTGTTTTGAACCTCGTCTTTGGCAACCCGGCCGAGATTTCGTCTCATCTGATCCCAAAGGACCCGATACGACTTGTGGCCTTCACCGGATCGACCGCCATTGGCCGTCATTTAACGACTATGGCATCCGAGAATATGACCTCTGTTCTGATGGAATTGGGCGGCCACGCGCCAGTTATCGTCTGTGAAGACACTGATGTGGAAGCCTCAGGCGTTTCAGGCGCCATCCGCAAGATGCGCAACGCCGGGCAGGTCTGTACCTCGCCGACGCGGTTTTTCGTGCACGAGGACATTTTTGAAGAGTATTCGCAGGCATTTGTCGACCGCGTCGCTGCTACCATTGTTGGCAATGGAATGGAGACGGGCGTCGAAATGGGGCCGCTCGCCAATGAGCGGCGTGTCCCTGCTTTGATCGCGCTTGTCGAGGATGCCCGCGCCAAAGGGGCCACCGTGGCCACGGGCGGGGGTCGACTTGGTGATCGAGGTTATTTCTTTCAGCCCACAGTCCTGTTAAACGTGCCTGAAGATGCCATGATCATGCAGGAAGAACCCTTTGGTCCCATTGCAGTGCTCAATCCTGTGACATCGCTAGACCATGCCATAAAACAGGCCAATTCTGTACCCTATGGCCTTGCGGGATACGCTTTCACAAATCGGGCCGATTACATTGATCGATTGATCGACGAAGTAGAAGTTGGCAACCTATCAATCAACACACTGGAAGCCTCCATGCCCGAAACCCCATTCGGTGGCGTGAAGTCCAGTGGCTATGGTCGTGAGGGCGGGACTGAAGGTCTCGACAACTACATGATTGTCAAGAACGTGTGGCATTCTGCAAAGATTTTCTGATCTTAGGTCTGAACCAAACAAGATTTCACCTACCAAAACAGCCACTAGTTTCATTGCAGCGAAAGCCGGCTTTGTCCCGCGATCCCGACTTCCGTTCGCCCAGCAATTTTGCGGGCGCAGCGAAGGTCCGGTTTTATGGGCCACGATGCAGCAGGCGCGTTTGATAGCCAAGGTCGGCCTAGGGTCGGAAGTTGCGGTTCCGCCGATTACAGTCAACGACAGATTTATTCGCATAGCAGCCGTTAATGCATGGCGAAAGCAATGTCTGCTTCCTCAGTTGGTGGTGGCAAACAAAATTGCCTCCGAATAAATTTACAGCGCTAATACTACAGGCCTGCAGTTCAAGACGCGGGGCCTTATGATTAGAGGGCCCCTTAACCTATTTGCATCTTAGTACCAGCAGTCGACTTCAGTAACCCCAGACACATCGTAAGCTCCGACGACCTTAAATATTTAGCAACTCCAAGCAATGTGGGGTCGTTTGGTTTTGTAGTGTTGCCTCCATTGTCGATCTGTATTTGCGCCTCCCTAAACGAGAAGAAGACTTCGCCGTTCTGACTTACATCGCATCAGAGAATTTAAGTTTTGAAAACCCTGTAGATCGCAGGGATCACCAGAACCGTCAGAAGGGTTGAACTTAGCAGTCCGAACAAGAGCGAGATTGCCAACCCCTGGAAAATTGGGTCGAACAGGATCACGCCTGCGCCGATCATGGCGGCTACCGCTGTCAAAAGGATCGGTTTAAACCGGATCGCGCCTGCTTCGATTAGGATATCAAGTTCCGACTTTCCTTCTCTGTTTGCGTTGCGGATGAAATCCACGAGCAGGATCGAGTTTCTGACAATGATCCCCGCCAGCGCGATGAAGCCGATCATGGACGGCGCCGAGAACGGGGCATTCAACCACCAGTGGCCAATCATGATACCAAGGAACGTCAAAGGGATCGGCGTCAGAATGACCAGAGGCAGTTTGAACGACCCGAATTGGGCCACAACAAGAATATAAATCCCTAAAAGAGCAACGGCAAAGGCCGCCCCCATGTCGCGGAACGTGATGGCTGTCACCTCCCACTCGCCATCCCAGAGCAAGGTTGGGTGGGATTCATCGGCTGGTTGCCCCATCAGTTTGATTTGCGGTTTCTGTCCCTCAGCCCACTCCATTTGATCCAAGGCATCCGACACCGCCAGCATACCATAAAGCGGACTTTCATAGCTGCCGGCAAGCTCTGCCATGACCATTTCGGCCGCACGGCCGTTATGGCGGAACACCGGGAAAGAGGCCTGCTCTTCCACGATTGAGACCACATCCCCAAGCTCAACCACACCTCGTGCGCCCGGTAGAACGTTGGCTGGGACCGGCGTCGAAAGGAACAACTCATCAACCACTTTTTCGGATTTGCCTCGCTCTATTCTAATCGGGATCGGATATCGTCCTCCACCACGATGGGAGTACCCAACCAGTGTGCCGTGGTTCAGGATGGCAAGTGTCGAAAACACATCCGCCTCCTGCACCCCGAAAAATTCGAGCTGGTCCGGCGAAACATCCACGCGAAGCTTTCGCGGCTGCTCACCAAAACTATCATCAACATCAACGATAAAGGGAACACTTTCGAACGCTGCACGTAACTTGCGGGCCGTCTCACGTCGGGTTCCAGGATCCGGGCCATAAACTTCTGCCAGCAAGGTCGCAATAACCGGTGGCCCTGGAGGGGGTTCAACCGTCTTCAGGCTGGTGCCAACGGGCAAGTCCAACCTCGACAACTGCTCTCGGATGTCCAAGGCGATTTCGTGGCTCGTTCGGTCGCGGTGATGTTTTGCGTCCAGATTTATCTGAACATCGCCGAGATGCGGCAGTTCGCGCAGGTAATAGTGTCGGACAAGGCCGTTGAAGTTGAACGGTGCGGCATCGCCAGCATGCGTTTGAACTGACAAGACCTCAGGCAATTTCAGCACAGTACGGGCCACCAGTTGGGCGACCGCATCGGTATCCTCAACCGAACTCCCTTCCGGCATGTCCACGACAACAGAGAGCTCTGATTTGTTATCAAAGGGCAGCAGCTTGACCGTAACATCCTTGGTGTAAAGCATCGTGAGGGAGCCAAACGACAAGGCTGCGGCGACCAAAAGGAACAGACCGCTTGTTGCTTTGGATGACAATACTGGTTTGGCAACAGCCGCATAAGCCCGCCCGAGTGCACCACCAGAATGTGCGTCTTCGTGGGTGTGATGCGCTGGCGCTTTCCCGCTAACCTTGACCATGAGCCAAGGCGTGATGATGACGGCCACGAAGAACGAAAAGATCATGGCCGCCGAGGCGTTCACAGGGATCGGGCTCATGTATGGCCCCATAAGGCCCGAGACGAACAGCATGGGCAGCAGGGCTGCCACAACGGTCAGTGTTGCAACAATGGTCGGGTTGCCCACTTCAGCCACGGCGTGAACAGCCTTGGTGACGCGGTCTCCTTTACCGGGCATGGCCCAGTGGCGGGCGATGTTCTCAATCACCACGATGGCATCGTCAACCAGGATGCCGATGGAAAAGATCAGTGCGAACAGCGACACGCGGTTCAGTGTGTACCCCAGTATCCAGGCCGCAAATAGGGTCAGCAAAATAGTAACCGGAATGACAACCGCGACCACGATGCTTTCACGCCATCCAATAGCGATCAGCACAAGCCCAACGATGGACACAGTGGCAAGTCCCAGATGAAACAATAGCTCATTGGCCTTTTCATCAGCGGTTTCGCCGTAGTCACGGGTGATCTCGATCTCGATACTGTCGGGAATGAGATGACCTTCCAGACCATGCAACGTATGCAAAATGTCTTCTGCCACGGTGACCGCGTTGGCACCTGCGCGTTTAGCAAGCGCCAGGGTGACCGCAGGCACACGACGAAAATCACCATTCGCGTCAAGCGTTACGTTCGAGACAATCTTTTCCGTGTCATCTCCAACGAATTCCACCGTGGCAACGTCGCGGACATATAACGGCCGATTGTCGCGACTTGTCAGCAAAAGGTTGCCTATTTCCGTTGATGTTTTCAGCGTGTTGCCAGCGACAAGCATAATCTGTTGGCCGGCGTCGCGCACCATTCCAGTAGAAAACACTCGGTTCGCACCTTCGACTTTGCCGGCAAGTTGCTGAAGCGTGACCCCATAAAGCGCAAGCCGTTCAGGATCAGGGGAAATGCGAATGGTTTCGGATGTTTCTCCAACAATGTACGTGAAGCCAACATCGCTAATTTTTGTGAGTTCAACCTGCAATTCACGCGCAACACGGGTCAGATCATTGGCGGTGATATTCTGGCCACCACCTTTGGGCGTCAGGGTGAGAGACACGATAGCCACATCGTCAATGCCTCTTCCGATAATCAGAGGCTCGTTAATCCCGACGGGAATGCGATCCATGTTTGCCCGGATTTTTTCGTGAACACGCAAAATTGCAGCGTCCGAGGCAGTGCCCACGAGAAAACGGGCCGTAACCATCGCGTAATCATCTTGCGTCTGGGAATAGACGTGCTCTACCCCGTTCAGACCTTTGACAATACTTTCGACCGGTTCGGTCACAAGCTTGACCGCATCCTCCGCACGCAATCCCGGAGCCTGTATATGGATGTCGACCAATGGAACCGAGATTTGTGGCTCTTCCTCGCGGGGCAGGCTGACCAGTGCAACTAAGCCAACCGCAAGTGCTGCGATGATCATCAAAGGTGTCAGTGCAGATTTAATGAAAACTTTGGTCAAGCCACCGGCGATACCCAAAGGGTGTTTTGGTGATCGCTCAGTCATTGTTCATCACCAGAGTTTCACCGGAACGCAAACCAGAGAGGATTTCGACCACTACGCCGTCTTCAATGTCATGGGACATGCCCAGCACGACCGCCCGTTCAATCACCGAGCCGTCTTGCCCTTTGATCGTCACAAAATCCAAGCCCATGCGAGATTGTACTGCATCCTGCGGAACAACCAATGCACTGCGGATGCCAATCGGCAGGCGAACGAGTACGCGGGCGTCAACAAATTCAGTCGCCAAGTTATCAACTTCAACGTCAGCGATAACCCGACCATTTTCTATCAGGGGGTAAATCTTGGCCAATGTGCCTGTATAGGCAGGATCTGTCCCTTCGATATGGAACTGATCGCCCTGTACTAGATTTGCAGCGTGTCGCTCTGGGACTGCCAAGCGTAAATAGAAGCCACCACCACCGATAACGGCGATAGATTCACCGGGTAAAACCACCGAGCCTCTGGTGATAGGAACCTGCAACACACGTCCGCTCACCGGGGCCAAAACTGTGCCTTCATCCATCCGCTGAACCAAAACGTCTCGCTCTGCGGAAACGGTGCTTATCCGACCACGCAGGACTTCAACCTCGGTTTGTAATCCATCGACACGTTGAGCGGTCGTGCTCCCGCGGGCTAGCAGCGTTTCACCGCGGGTCAGTTCTGTTTCGGCATTCTGCAATTGGGACTCTAAGGATACCATCGTCGCATCGATTGCCGCCATCTGGAGCTGAAGCTTTTCGTCATGGACAAGGCCAATGACTTCGTTTTCGAAAACGGTATCCCCTTCGGACACCTCAATGCTTTTTACGATGCCACCAAGCTGACTTCTGGCAGAAATACGATCTCGAGTTTCTATGCGTGCAAAGACGGCCTTCCACTCCTGAACTTCGACCAAGTGAACTTCTTCGGCGGTCGACAAAATCGGCCATCCAGAAATAAGCAGGGCAAGTCCCACCACGACTTTCAGCGTTTGCATATTTCTGTCTCCGAATTGTCAGCTCATGGGTTTAGGCTGGCGTCACAGAGACAACATATTCTGTTTTTTGAATTTTAAAAGATGGCAGATTATCGCAGACGTCAAAAGGCTGCTGTCGGACTAATTCGAACCAGTCTCTGCAGGGGAAAGGAAGCCGCCTTTCATGCTGCGCCGAGTTGGCACCACTCAGCAAGATCAGTGGTGCGGTGAAGTTTGAAATTGTCTCGTGAGTAAAGGTGACGTTCCTGGTTGAAATGATTGTGAACAAAGGCGTGGACGCAGACGAAAATTTGCAAACTTCGCATGCACCGAACCCACAGCATGACCCGTTCTCTTCGTCTAAACCAAAGGTGTGAATTCTCCGCCCGATTGTTCATCCAGCGGCCGGTTTCCTGTATCCGCGCGTTCCCAATAACTTTCATGGCAAACCAAAAGTCCTGCGAAACGCTCGGAGCAGAACTAGCTATTAGCCTGATCAATTTGTTTAAGACCGTTTGTGCTTAATGTAACTCGCCAGTAGGCCTTCGATATTGGCTTTTCCTATTGGGTTTTGGCTATGTACGTAGAAGTCCAACTCGGGGTGGAAGCCCACGTTGAACCCAGAGTTTACTCGCTCTCCCATATCACCCTCAACCATGGCTTTGACGATGTCATGGCCTGTTGGTTCGTCGTCACCCAAATCGTGATCGAAACTAATGTAAATTGGTGGCCCATATACGGACAGTACTTGCTCAACCTGCAACAGGGATCTGGCTACATGCCAAGGTCTACCATCGTTTGGAGGCTCACGTTCATCGTCGATAAATAATGCATAGACCATGTTAAATCATCTCTATTCTTGTTCTCTGAGCCGTTGAGAAGGAGGAGTAGCAGCCCCTCTATAATATTAAGTGCAATGTCCCAATTTTGATACAGAGACCCACGCGCTTAAATTCCTAAATTAAACTTTGCGTTTCAAATGGAAAATCAAGATTTTTTTAACAAATTAGAGATGCTAGCTTTTGATTCTAACATGCGCTGCCACTGCGTATTCTTCGGGTCGAGCTCCACCAGTTTCTTGGCTATCTCCAAGCTGTCCGAGTAAAGTTTCAGCGCGGTTTCAGTATCCCCTTGCTCCTGCTGCAGGCAATGCCGCGCGTAGATGCTATCCATCAGGTGCAGATAACGGAGCAAAACGTCTGGTTCATCCTAACTTGAGGACAAACAAGAGCAAATTGACTACTCGACTGATCCTATTAACATACAAATCATGATTTAAACCTCATAACCAAAATCAGAGTATGTAGTCACCCTGTAGTCAAACAGAATAAAATCACGAGATATTGGCGTACAAATTAGTAATTGCGAAACCTGATTTCCTCAATGAAATCAAGCTGGTACCCAAGGCCGGACTCGAACCGGCACGCCCGTTAAGGCGGGGGATTTTGAATCCCCTGCGTCTACCATTCCGCCACTTGGGCCGCTGGGGAAGATGTACCCAAGCCTGAGACCGACGTCTAGTGTAAATTCGCATTAACCTGCTAACGAATTATTTGCTTGCACTCCGTCGCCAAATGCCTACGCAGAACCGCAACGTTTAAAGGTGGATTTCGTATGGTGCAAAGGCTTTACAACTCAACAATGCAGCTTGCAAACCATCCGCGCGCGCTTTGGGTGTTAGCTTTTGTCAGCTTCATAGAAAGTTCAATTTTTCCGATACCACCTGACGTCATGATGATTCCAATGATTTTGGCGCGCCCCTCTCGCGCGTGGCTCATCGCACTGGTTGCATTGGTGTTCTCAGTGCTCGGTGGTCTTTTAGGGTATGCCATCGGCTCCTTTGCATTTGAGCAGATAGGCCAGCCAATTCTAGCCTCGCTGGGTAAGGCTGACGCTATCACAGAATTCAACACTCGGTTCAACGATTTCGGCTTCTGGGCCGTTCTTGGTGCAGGCATTACGCCGTTTCCCTTTAAGGTCATTACGATAATGTCCGGTTGGACAGGCATGCCATTACTGACTTTCGTCGCAACCGCCGTATTGGCACGTGGTATCCGGTTTTTTTTAGTCGCCGCACTTCTATGGAAGTTTGGGGCTGCAATCCGTGAATTTATCGAAAAATATTTCGGCATAATTTCAACCGTATTCCTCATACTTCTTTTTGGTGGATTTATGCTGGTAAGGTACATGTAATGCTTCAGCGACGAAACTTGATCCTGCTGCTCACTGCATTTTCAATTACTATGATTTTTGGAGCTTGGGTATTTCAATACATCCTAGGCTACCCACCGTGTAAACTATGCTACTACCAGCGTTATCCACACTGGAGCGCCGCTGGTTTTGGAATTTTGGCACTGTTGTTTAGAAGAACACTGTTCCTCTACGGTGGCGCTATATCAGCAGCGATCACTGGCGCTATTGGTATTTATCACAGTGGTGTTGAACGAAAGCTTTGGAAGGGACCATCCACGTGCACGTCTAGCGATGTAAGCGGACTCTCAGCAGATGAATTATTCAGTCAAATCATGGCAGCACCTATGGTGCGTTGTGATGAGATTCCCTGGGAGTTGCTAGGTATTACAATGGCTAATTTAAACGCGCTGCTATCAATTGGTGCAGCACTTGTTTGGATCATGGCTGCGCAAATTAAACCCACCCATCAGGTTGCATGAGGATGGCCCGATTTTCGGGTGGACAAAAGTAAACTAGTCTCACTTTGAGCAATCCCATCTAAGCGTCGGACACTGCCCAAGACTTCATCAAGTTCTTCCAGCGTTTCTGTTCCCAATTCAAGGATTAAATCCCAACGGCCATTGGTCGAATGAATAGCTCGAACCGTTGTTAGTCCAAACAAACGACGTACAATCCTATCAGTGCCACGCCCCTCAATACTCAGCATCATCAGGGCGCGGACGGGATCACGCTTCGTGTCATCCTGTAAAACCACGGTGAACCCAACTATGTCACCATTTGAGCACAAACGTTCAATTCGCCCTCGCACGGTAGTCCGCGACACGCCTAAAAGACTTGCCAAACTTGACAGAGTTGTGCGGGCGTCATGCCGCAATGCTGAAATTAACTTACGATCAGTGTTATCCATAATGGCAGTTATTCCACCCGAAACGTTATATAATATTCCGATTTGAACATATTGGACACTGTCAAACAATACTTTACGGAAGTAATTTTTGACAAGTTCGATTTAAGTTGGAAAACAGTATGACGCAAAAAACCTGCCTTTTGATTGGAGCGCCCGTAGACTCCGGAAAACGTCGCCGGGGTTGCCTGATGGGTCCAGACGCCTATCGTACTGCAGGGTTACACGAGAGCTTATCCAATCTTGGACATGAGGTGATTGACCTAGGCAATTTGTCACCAGGCAAACACAAGATAACCGAGATCGACAGCCCTACCTTTGGTATGAAAGAAACTGCCAGTTGGACGAAGGCCCTTGCCAACGCAGCCGAATTGGCAATGGACCAAGGGTTTCCTCTCTTTCTTGGTGGAGATCACAGCCTTTCCGCAGGATCTGTTACCGGTGTGACCAACCACGCCGCAAAGAATGGCCGGGCACAATTTGTTCTGTGGCTGGATGCACATACCGATTTTCACACGCCACAAAGCACCGCTTCGGGCAATTTGCACGGTACTCCCGTAGCCTATTTCAATGGACGCGCTGGGTTTGACAGTTTTCCTCCTGTCGCTAACCCCGTACCTGACGAGAGAATTTGCATGATCGGCTTGAGATCTGTCGATGTTGCCGAGCGCGAGACCATTCAAGCCACTCGTATCCACTACCACGATATGCGGTCTATTGATGAACTTGGAATTACACGACCGCTGACCGCATTCCTTTCTAATGTGGCCAAACAGAATGGTGCGCTCCACGTATCACTTGATGTAGATTTTCTTGATCCGTCCATCGCGCCAGCAGTGGGAACAACGGTTCCCGGTGGTGCCACTGTCCGAGAGGCACACCTCGTCATGGAAATTCTCCATGAAAGCGGTTTGGTCACTTCAATGGATTTGGTCGAGTTAAACCCGTTTCTTGATGTACGCGGCCGTACGGCGAAACTTATGGTTGATTTAGCCGCGTCTGCACTTGGGCGTCGCGTGTTCGACCGAAACACCTAAATCTTCATGTAAGCACACGACCGAATGCCCTCACCCTCTGCACCGTCAGCCACTCCGTGTGCTCAATACCTGCCAAAATAGTCATTCCCGTCGCAATCTGAGGAACCACTGATGACCCAACCCTCCGCTAAAGCACTAGTTCCATTTGTCAGCGTCGATAATATGATGCGTCTTGTGAACCACATTGGGATTGAGCGAGCTCTAACAGATTTGGCGTCCTACATCGTAGAGGACTTCCATCGCTGGGAGCGTTTCGACAAGACTCCACGTGTCGCCAACCATTCAGAAGTTGGCGTGATCGAACTCATGCCTACCTCCGATGGAGAGGCTTATGGGTTCAAGTATGTTAATGGCCACCCCAAAAATACCTCAGAAGGCCTGCAAACCGTAACCGCCTTTGGTCTTCTCGCTGACGTTTATACTGGATATCCAGTTTTGCTGACCGAAATGACTATTCTTACCGCTCTACGCACAGCCGCCATGTCTGCCGTTGTCGCCAAATACCTCGCCCCCAAAAAAAGCGATACAATGGCCATAATCGGGAATGGTGCTCAGTCGGAGTTTCAGAGCCTCGCGATGAAGGCCATCATCGGACTCAAAACCGTGCGGCTTTATGATAAGGATTTCTCCGCCTCCCAAAAATGTGCCAGAAATCTTGTAAACAGTGGGCTAAATGTTGTGATTTGCAATTCGCCTGAAGAAGCTATTCAGGGCGCTCACATTATTACAACCTGCACAGCCGACAAACAAAACGCCACTATTCTCAGTGAGAATATGGTTGGCAGCGGCGTACACATAAACGCAATTGGTGGGGACTGCCCGGGAAAAACGGAGCTAGCGAGGGGTATTTTGTCTCGCGCTAGAATTTTCGTAGAATACGCCCCTCAAACCCGGGTCGAAGGTGAGATTCAACAGATGCCTAAAAACCACCCTGTTACAGAATTCTGGCGGGTTATCACCGGCTCAGAACCTGGTCGCCAAGATTCTCGACAAACCACACTGTTTGACGGCGTTGGCTTTGCAATCGAAGATTTCTCTGCACTTCGTTATATCCGAGACCAAGTCCACGTCACGCCGTACCACGTCAATCTAGATATGCTGGCAGACCCGGATGATCCCCGCGATCTATACGGTATGCTTGTCCGCTCCTCAGCATAGCTGATCCTGCCCCACCGTCTTTTGACTCGTTAAAAATGAATACATAACGGAAATTTGACGCATGAGGTGCAAATTAAACTTTGCACAAACTTCGATGTCATGCGTCGAGTTCTGCATCCCAGTACAAAAAATCCATCCAGCTACCATGCAGGTAGTTCGGAGGAAATTTGCGACCAAGATTACGCAGTTCCTCTGACGCTGGTTGACGCGGTGGTTTGCGCAAATTCATTCCAGCCCAACGCAAGCTTTTAGATCCTTTTCGAAGATTACATGGAGAGCACGCAGCTACGACGTTCTGCCAGCTCGTCACACCACCGGCAGCACGTGGCACCACATGATCGAATGTCAAATCACCGCGAGCCCCACAATACTGACAACAGAATTCGTCTCGCAGAAATAGATTAAAACGTGTGAATGCTACGCGCTTTTGTGGTCTTACATAATCTTTCAGAACAACCACACTTGGTATTTGAATAACGGTTGAAGGACTTCTTACTACCTCATCATACTCCGCTACGACATCAACCCGATCCATGTACGCCGCCTTAATCGCATCCTGCCAGGGCCACAGCGATAAAGGATAATAAGAAAGTGGTCTATAATCTGCGTTCAAGACGAGCGCCGGGTGCTGTGACCGCCCTAGAGGAGATCTTGTGAATTCCGTCCTGAAATCCGCATCCATAGTGGCACTCTCTCCGCCC
>ENA-UZWS01002407-UZWS01002407.1-metagenome-genome-assembly--contig:-Day-3-25m-contig-2407_pt1 | contig 37363 bp, 21 predicted proteins | sample MGYA00260343_ERZ794903 | MGnify/ENA metagenome assembly ERZ794903
TTTTATTATCCAACGATCTTTGTTCTAATTCATAATTAACATATGATTTAAACTGAGGGAGCTGCGAAGTAGTTTTATTATTTTTATTAATATTGTTTTCATATAAATCGCTCATTAGATTAAATAGAATACTTGATGAAGTAGCATCTGTTACAATGTGATGTATACTTAAATACCATATAAAATGTTCTTTCTTAACTTTAATTAAAATGGAATCAAACACACATTTTCCCAAATTAAATTTGTTTTTGCTTCTTGATTCAAGAAAACTTTGTAGTTCAGATTCGTTTTTATTTGAAAAATCAAAAAACTCTAAATCGTAACTATTCCTAAATTCTACACTTTGATATAGCTCGCCATTAATATCATAAAAAATAGTTCTTAACGCATCCGAATATCCTACTAATTGACTGAATGTTTTTTTAAATATTTCGATATTAATCTTATCATAAATATTAAAAGCATGCGCCATATTATACAACGGAGATTCTGGATTTAACTTTTGCCCCATCCATATAGAAAATTGACTTTGTGTTAGTTGCAGGTTTTTCATTTATTGTTTTATAGATGAGTTTCTTGATTTTCAATATAGTTACATATATATAATACTGTCATGAAGTTTTCAATAGTCATATCTTCTGGAGGAATGGTTATATTGAATTCGGTTTCTATAAATTGAATTAATCGCATCATCCCCAATGAATCTAATAATCCATTACCAAGCAAATCATCATGGACATCTAATTCGTCATCAGAAAAATCTTCTGAAACTTGTTCGGTGATATAATTCATTAATTTATCTTTCATTTTTATAGAGCTTCTAATTTTTTTTCAATTTCTTTCCTATTTACCTTTCCAGAACCTGTTCTAGGGAAAGATTTCATTACTGATATATTACTCGGAACAGCATATAGTGGCAAATAAGTTTTACAGTGCTTTACAAGGTCTTGTGAAATAACATTTGAATTTTCAGTTAAAAAAACTGCAGCCATTAATTCTTTTTCTTCCGCTTTATTTACTAACATAACTGCTGCTTCAATAACATCTCGATGCTTTAATAGTGTAATTTCAACTTCATCAATCTCTATTCGAAAACCTCTAAATTTTATCTGTCTGTCTTTTCGACCCAAAAACAATAACTCATTTTTTAAATTTAGTTTTACTAAATCACCCGTTCTGTAGTAAATATTATCATAACCAGGAGCAACCTCTTGTTTGTACATTGCCTTTTCGGTTAAAGGAATATTATTCCAATAGCCCTTCATCATTGTAGCAGACCTTACAACTAACAAACCTTCTTGATTTTTTTCTACCTCATTATCATTAGCATCTAATATTTTATATTCTGTATTTCCCCATACATTACCTATTGGGATTGTATCCTGACCTTCTGGTGGTAGTGAAAAATTATAATTTGTACATTGATTTAATTCTGTTGGCCCGTAAATGTTACTGTATTCTGGATGCGGCCATAACTGCATCAATGCCCTTAATTGTTTTGTTGCAAATACTTCGCCCGAAAACAACACCCAACGCAAGCTTGAAAAATCCCTATCTACAATATCTCCATTTAACATGAGTTGAACTAAAATTTGTGGAACAGAAAACCAAATAGTTAACTTTTCTTTTTCCATTAATTCTGCTAAACTTAATGGAAACTTAAGATGCGCATCAGGTATAATTACAGTGGTGGCTCCAGCTAAGGGAGCGGAAAAATAACCAAGTATAGAAGGGTCAAAATGTAATGGGGCTACATTAGCCACCTTATCCGTAGGATTAAAATGGTATAAGCCTAAGACTAATTGAGTAAAAGCTAATCCACTTTTATGGGTGTGCATAATACCTTTTGGGTTCCCTGTACTACCGGATGTATAAAGGATATACGATAAATCCTCTCCTAAAATATTAACAGGATTATAGCCGTTGAGTGAACTACTAAAAATACTATTCCATGATACATATTTTATGATATCAATATCTGAAACACCAATAATAGTTTTTAAACCATTTTTTGCTGAGAGAATTTTTTTGATTTTTTTTGATTGCTTAGGAATAGTTACTAAATGTCTTATTCCACAATCTTCGATTAAAAAGTTAACACGTTCACTTGGTAAGAAGGGATCTATTGGTACATAAGCTGCTCCAGATTTTAAAATTCCATAAACGGCAATAGCTGTTTCCAAACAACGGGGCATTAAAATACCAACTCTATCACCTTTTTTCACATCTAAGTTTATTAAATGCTTGGCAAGTAGTGAAGATTTCACATCTAACTCTTTAAATGAAATAGTTTCATTCAAAAACCTAAACGCGTCTTTTTCAGGGAATTCTTTAGCAGATTTCTCTATAATATGTACTAAATTAAATATCAAATTTTTCTTTTTATAAATCTTAAAGTCCTAAAAGTTTTGCAATTATATTTTTTTGTATATCAGAGGTGCCTGCATAAATAACACCGCCAATAGCATCTCTTAAATCCCGTTCTATTTCATTTTCCGACAAGTAACCATAACCTCCATGGTTTCTGATCGTATCTAGACTAGAAGCCACATAACTTTCACTTAACTGTAATTTTAAAAGTGCAGACTCCAACATCGCCGATTTTCCTTGATCTTTAATCCAAGCGACTTTATAGAGTAATAGTCTAGAAGTTTCTAAACGTAATTTCATATCTGCTATTCTATTTCCGACGGATTGAAATTCTCCAACCGACTTGCCAAATTGCTTTCTTTTTTTTACAAAGGCAATAGATTGCTCTAATTGATATTCCATAGCACCTAATTGACTAGCAAGGATACTACATCGATCATGTTCTAAAGAATGATTTGTTATACTCCAACCTGCTCCCTCCTTACCTAATCTATTTTCTTCTGGCACAAAACAATCATTAAAATACAAACTTCCAATAGGTACAGTTCGTAAACCCATTTTCTCTTTGTTTGAACTTACGGAAAAACCTTGCGTACCGGTTTCTACAATAAAAGCAGAAATCCCCCATTTTCCATATTTAGCTTCAGTTACGGCAAAAATTAAAGCAAAATCTGCTACTGGCGCTAAGGTTATTAAACATTTTTCGCCATTTAATAGATATCCGCCGTCTACTCTAGTAGCTGTAGTTTGCATACTAAAAACATCCGATCCGGCATTAGGTTCTGTCAAGGCATGACAGGCTATTTTTTTTCCAGAAACCAAATCAGGTAAAAATTTTTGTTTCTGCGCTTCTGTTCCAAATTGATCAATGGGCAATTGCACTGTCCACATTTGAGCACTTATTGCAAAAGGCAAACCATTATCGCGACAGCTATAACCTAAACCCTCCATTGCCAATGTAGCATCTAACAACCCTAAATTATTTGTTGAGCCACCATATTTTGAAGAAACAGCAATACCCAAAACCCCAAAATCAGCACATTTTTGCCAATCTTCTCTAGAGAAAATTAATTTTTTATCTCGTTCATAATATGAAGCATTAAATGCGCTTTTAGCAAAATTGCTAAAATCATTCTTCAATTGTTGTTGATTTTTAGATAAGGTAAAATTCAATTTTTTTTTAACAATTAACTCTAATAATAGTTAATGAACAAAAACTTTCGATATGAAACTTTTAATATCGTTTAAATTAAAATTTTATGAAATTCATTATGCATTTTATCTATTATTATACACTTTATCGACAAAATCATACAAATAAGTTTTTTTATTTCATTTATTCATATTTTTCTAGATATCTTTTAAAAAATTAATTGCTTTTGAGATATAAACCTCTTAAAAGTTAAATAGATTTTACAAAGGGCCACCTATTTTTACAAACACAAATATTATCTAATTACTATGAAAAAATTATTACTCATTTTATTTATAATGTCTTCAGCATTTAGTTATGCTCATGCACCAAATCAAAGTTATATTTTTCTTAGGATTTATGAAACTAATGGAATTGAAGGTCGTTATGAAATTAATGTTAAAGAAATAAATAAAATTTTCAATCTTAACTTATCTAAAGATGCTACGGTTAATGATTTAAAACCATACAAACAGCGTATTCAAGAATATTTCCTTAAAAATTCTTCTTTTATCTCTGAATTAGACCGCTATACCGTTAATTTTGGAGATTTAGGAGTTGTTCGTATATCTTCAGGAAATTATATGCAATTTCATTTTAAGCTAAATGAAGTAAAACAGCTTCCAGAGAACCTAGACGTATTTTACAATGTAGGTTTTAAAGAAGATCCAAATCACAGAGGGTTTTTAACTGTAGAATATAACTGGAAGGCTGGTATGATTAATAATGAAGCGGTAATAGCTCTAGATTTCTCTCCATCTGATCCTAATGATACACTAAATCTTAGCGAGTCTTCTGTCTTTACTGGATTTATAGCTATGATTAAGCAAGGTGTATGGCATATCTGGATAGGTCTAGATCATATCTTATTTCTACTAGCACTAATATTACCGTCAGTAGTTAGAAGGCGTAAAAACAACAATAATGCATATAGTATTTATGGTTGGGAACCTGTTATGACTTTTAAAGCTGCTTTTTTTTACATCATTAAAGTAGTCACTTTTTTTACGATTGCCCACACCATTACACTTACTCTTGCTTCTTTAGAAATTGTAATGTTACCATCACAAATAGTAGAGTCCATTATTGCATTTTCAATAGGTTTGGCTGCGTACCATAATATTAAGCCTATTTTTAAAATGAAGGACTGGATTATTGCTTTCATTTTTGGGCTATTTCATGGTTTTGGTTTTGCAAGTGTTTTAAGTGATTTGGGCTTAACTGGTGAGTTTTTAACCTTATCCCTATTAGGTTTCAATATTGGAGTAGAACTTGGCCAAGTCGCCATTATCATTGGCATATTTCCTATTTTATACTTAATGAGAACGTATAAGTTCTATCCTAAATTTTTAGTTTACACTTCTGTGTTTCTTATTATTATTTCTCTTTATTGGTTTATTGAACGTGCATTTGACATTAATCTAATGCTTGATGATTATTTAAAAATGTATGCTTACGAAGCAGCAAAATGGTTAGGCTTAAAATAAATTATTGCTCAAAAAAAGATTAATTCAATAAACAACTTGTGAAAAAAGATAATGAAAAAACATCATTGCTAAATAGGTGGAAAAATAGATCTAAAGAAAAATCTTTAACTAATTCCATCGAAAAAGCTCCATTAGGGATAAAAATACCGTTATCCCATGGACAAAAAATGCTTTGGTTTTTACAACAAATATATCCTGAGAATCCTTTTTATAATTATTCAGAAAAATACACATTTAGTGGAGATCTTCAAGAAGATATTCTTATAAAGAGTTTAAAATTGGTCTATAACGACCATGATATACTAAGAACTACATACCATATAGATGATAATGAAGTTTTTCAGAAAATTGATAATACAGCTAGTTTAGATATATTAACCTATAATTTAAGTTCACTTCCAGAAGTAGAGGCAAAAATTGAAGCCGATAAAATAATGGAAACCTGTGCTACAAAGCATTTTGACTTAAATAAAAGTCCATTAGTAAGAATAGCTTTAATTAAAATTAGCACTAAGAAAAATATTCTATTAATTACCTTACACCATATTGTTACAGACAAATGGTCGATGCGTATTTTCCGTGATCATCTAGCTAGTTATTACAAATCATTTTCTTCAAATGAAAATCATACAAATAAAAGAGCATCACTTCAGTATTCCGATTATGCCTATTGGTTAGAGACAAAAAAAACAAACACAAAACAACTAGACTATTGGAAAAATAAGTTATCAGGAGAGATTCCAAATTTAGACCTACCAACAGATCATATTAGACCATTAAAACCGTCATTTGCAGGAGCAGCATCGTATACTCAAATATTTAATCAAGAATTATCTAATAAACTACTAGCACTATCAAAGGAACTAGAAACTACACCTTATGTGCTTATGCTAACTGTATATTATCTTTTTTTATATAGACTTAGTGGGCAAACCGATATTTTAATAGGTTCCCCAGTTACTAATAGAGATCAAAAAGTATTAGAAGAACTTATTGGTTTTTTTAACGATACTATAGTATTACGCACCAAAATTTTGCCAAACATGTCATTTAAAAACTTGGTAAAAGAGGTTAAAAAAAACACTTTAGAAGCATTTGCAAATAAAGATATTCCGTTTGATGTTTTAGTGAAAGAACTTAAAGTAAAGCGATCTTTAAGTGTGAACCCGTTCTTCCAAGCTATGTTCCTTTATCATTCTGTTCCTGAAAATCCATTTTTTAGTGATGATTTAAAAATGTCGCATACATGGTTCGATTCTAAAGTTTCAAAGTTTGACCTTACTATATATATATCTGAAGAAAATGGCATATTGTCTTCTACTTTGGAATATGCTTCAGACTTATTTAATGAATCTACAATAAACCGTTTTCAAAACTATTTTAAATCACTAATAGAAGGCGTTGTATCAAACCCGAATCAAAGTATTTCGGAAATACCAATGCTTTCTGATGCCGACAAACACATTCACCTAAATAAGGAAAAAACCAGTTCTAATAATTTTGAAGCATATACTGGAATTCATAATATCATTGAGAATATTGCTGAAAATCATCCTGAAAATTTGGCGTTAACGTTTGGAGAAAATTCTATTAGCTATAAAACACTAAACGAAAAAGCCAACCAAGTAGCACAGAATATTTTAAAAAATTCTACAAAAAACAACGAAATTGTAGGCTTGTGCATTGAACGTTCTTTAGATTTAATTATTGGCATGTTAGGCATTTTAAAGGCTGGTTGTGCGTATTTACCAATTGATCCAGAATACCCAAAACAGCGAGTTAGTTTTATGCTTAAAGATGCAAAAGTTAATACTATTGTTTCACAAAATTCGCTTTTACCTCTTTTTGATGAATTTGAAATAAATTTAATTTTAATTGATCAAATTGATAATTTACAAAACTCCAATAGTATTAAGTTACCTGTTATAAAGGAAACTGGTTTAGCTTATGTTATCTACACCTCTGGAAGTACAGGCATACCAAAAGGAGTGCCAATAACTCACAAAAACATTATAAACTCTACTGCTGGAAGGCTAGATTTTTATGATGAAAACCCATCTGCGTTTTTACTTATGTCATCCATTTCTTTTGATAGTTCTAAAGCTGGTATTTTTTGGACTTTGTGTACAGGTGGAAATTTAGTTATTGCTGAAAAACGTATTGAACAAGATATTGAGCAAATTGCTAACGTCATAGAACAACACAAAGTGAGTCACACACTAATGCTTCCTTCTTTGTATCATGTTATATTAGAAAATATTGAAACAAATAAATTAAAAAGCTTAACAACAGTTATGGTTGCTGGTGAGGCTTGTTCGAAATCGCTTTGCGATATTCATTTTAAAACCTTATCTAATGTTTCTTTATATAATGAATACGGTCCAACAGAAGCATCAGTATGGTGTATTGCACACAAAATAGTAACGGCTGATTTACATAACGTACAAATTCCCATAGGAAAAGCAATTGCCAATGCACAAATTTATTTATTAGATGATAATAAAAACAAAGTCCCTTTTGGAACTTCTGGTGAAATTTATATTGGTGGTGAAGGACTTTCTAAAGGGTATTTAAATAGACCAGAATTAACAAGTGACGTTTTTATTAATAACCCTTTTAATACTGATGAAAAACTATATAAAACTGGAGATTTAGCAAAATATAAAAATGATGGCACTATTCTGTTTTTGGGGAGAATAGATCAACAAATAAAAATAAGAGGGTATCGTGTAGAACTAGACGATATTGAAAATACAATAAACAAGAATGAGCTAGTCGAAAAATCTGTTGTTATAGTTAAACAAGATGAAGGAAAACCAAAACGACTTATTGCTTACTTAAAACCAAACGAATCATTTGATGAAAACAAATTAAAACATCGCCTTAAAGAAGAGCTGCCAGACTACATGGTTCCAAGTAGCTTTATTTTGATTGATGATATACCACTTCTCCCAAATGGTAAAATTGATAAGAAATCACTCAGTAAGATTGATGCTATTACCAAACCTAAAGACAGTAGCCATATTGAAAAGCCTAAAAATGATATTGAGCAAAAGTTACTCGATATATGGGAAGGCATTTTAAATATAAAACCTTTAAGTATTACTGATAATTTCTTTGAAATTGGTGGCGATTCTATTTTAAGTATTCAAATTATTGCTAGAGCACGGAAAGCTGGTTTAGTTATCGCTCCTAATCAACTATTTGAGCATCAAACTATCTCTGAATTAGCTATGTTTATCTCTTTAGAAAGCGAATCCAACAAAGCAACAGAAGCTATGGTTTTGGGAGAAATTCCTTTAACACCTATTCAAGAGTGGTTTTTTGATACTCATAAAGCAGCTCCAGAATATTGGAATCAAATATTTAAAATAAAAGATTTACCAAAAGCAATCAATAAAAATGACTTATCGAAAATTTCTGATCAAATAATAAAAGCAAATGATGCGCTAAGGCTAAGCTTTTATTTAGATGATAACAAATGGAAAGCTAAGGTTCTAAATCCGAATGAAATTGATGTCTTTATTACAGTTGACATTTCAAATGAAAAGGCTTCAGATTACGCTATAAAAATAGAACAGACTCTACAAGAAATTCAGGAAAAAATCACACTGGGGAAAGGCAATCTTTTTAAATGTATTTATTTTGAAACTGGGGATAACTCTAAAAATGTAATCATACTTTTAGCACATCACTTAGTGACAGATTTTGTATCCTGGCAAATTATTTTAAATGCATATACTGAGGCAATCCATAATAATAAAATTATCACACAAAGTACAAAAACAGCATCTATCAGGACTTGGGGCAATTATTTGTTTGATTTAGTGAATTCAAAAACTATAACAGATGAACTTGACTATTGGAAAGATCAAATAACATATAAAACTATTTTACCAAAAGACTTTGAAAACAGTTTACCTATAGTAGAAAAAGATGTTAGTGTCGTCAATTTTGAAATTGACAATACAATAACCAACAACCTCATTTCTAATGCGAACAAAGCATACAATACAAAAATTGATGATCTGCTTTTAACCGCTTTAATTGACACATTAAGTATTTGGACAAACAATAGCAATAAAATTACTCTAGCTATGGAACGCCATGGTAGGGAATCTATAAATACAACTATAGATTTATCAAATACCATAGGATGGTTCACTGCATTTTTTCCAAGAACATTTAATTTTGAATCGACAACAGATATTGCTTCAAAAATTGTTGCCACAAAAGAACAAATGCGACAAATTCCAAATGGTGGCATAGGTTATGGAGCATTACGTTATTTAACCTCAAAACTGGGTAATATAGAGTACCCTGAAATTGTGTTTAATTATTTAGGAAAGCAAACTACTGGAGAAAACAATATAGAATTTTTATCAAAAAACACGAGACACCCCTTTAGTGAAAGACACTATTATATAGAAATAAATGCTTTAATTAAAAATGGGATTTTAGGTTTAAGTTGGAGCTATTCGAATAAAATTCATAAAGCTGAGACAATTAAAATTCTAATTGACAATTTTAATGAATCGCTAAAAAATATTGTAAACCACTGTATGAATGCAGAGACTGTAAAATATACGCCATCAGATTTTGAAGACGTAGATTTAGATCAAGATGAGTTAGACAATTTACTAAACGATTTAGAACTTTAATTTGATGCAACATATAGCTGTTATAACTTCTGGTTTAGTTGGCATTACCAACGCTAGTTTTAAATTGGTTTCCAAACTAAAAGAGGAAGGTTACAGGGTAACTTATCTATGCCCTATCGATATTAAAGATAAGGTTGAAGCACAAGGCATTGATTATATACAATTACCGGAAATTAATTTTGGGTTTTCGTTTTTAAAACCTGAAGGTTTTTTATATCATATTACACATTTAAAAACTCAATATTACAAGGGTAAAAAAGAACTAAATATTTACAACTATCAAAAGATTCTAGATAATTTAAAACCAGATATCGCGCTTATTGACGAAGAATTACACGAACTTATTTTTTCGAGTATTAAATTAAATATTCCTGTAAAATTGATTAGCCAATTTTTTTCAAGTAGAATGCGATATAACCTGCCTCCTATACGTTCAAGCATAATTCCGAAAAAAGGAATAAAAGGAAGCTCATTAGGGATATTGTTTGCTTGGCTATTTTTAAAATTAAAAATTTATGGGCGAGTATTTTTGAATAAAACAATGCTTAAAAGCAGCAGAGGATCAGTTCTGAAAAAGTATGCAAAAGATATAGGTTTGCGAGGAAAATCACTTATTCGAAGAAATTTTCCTTCGGTATTTATACATAGAGATTTACCCATATTATCTATGACATTGCTAGAATTAGAATTCCCGCATTTAAAACCAAAAAATATTTCCTATATAGGACCTATGGTTCTAGAGAACAAGACTACTGATTTAGAAATTCCACACGCATTAAGAACTATTGTAGAATCGAAAACAACCCTTAATAAGAAGCTCATTTATTGCTCCTTAACTTCAATGGCAGAAACTGGAGATATTAACTTTATTGAGAAAGTAATAGATGCTGTTAAAAGTGAAAAAAACTGGATACTTATAATATCACTTGGAGGTAAAATAAATACTAATACATTTAAAAATATGCCGAATAACGTTCATGTTTTTAAATGGATTCCTCAACTATATTTATTAAGCAAAACAGACTGTAGCATTAATCATGGTGGTATCCATACTATAAACGAATGCATAAACAATAAAGTTCCTATGCTAATATATTCTGGAAAAAAATATGATCAAAACGGAAATGCGGCAAGAATAGCATATCATGGTTTAGGTTTTATGGGTGATAAAGATATTGACCATCCAGAGGTTATTCGCTCAAAAATTAAAACTATTTTAAATAACGATGTCATCCTTTCTAAAATGAAAGTAATATATGATGTTCATAAAAAACATGACTCAAAAAAAATATCTTCATATTTATAAAAACATATATTATATTGCTTAGAATAGAAAAACTATGATTGACAGTGATAAGGAAAAATTAAAAGTAGAAGCTATATACCCGCTTAGTAATATGCAGCAGGGCATACTTTTCCACCACTTAACTGCAAAAAACGATCAAGGGTTTCTAAATGTACAATGTACCATAGATGGTAGTTTAAATAAAAGTCTACTAAAAAAGTCTTGGGATTTAGCCATTAAACGGCACCCCATTTTAAGAACTTCTGTACATTGGGAAAAAGTTAAAACCCCTATAAAACTTTTAACACCAAATGCATCTATAGAATGGACGGAGTTAGATTGGACTAATGAAACTGAACATGTTCAGATACAAAAACTAACTGAATTCAAAATTAACAACAAAAATGTTGGTCTTAATTTTCAAAAACATCCATTAGCAAAAGTTAGTTTAATTAAAACGAAAAAAGATTCTCATTATTTAGTTTGGTGTTGCCATCATTTATTATTAGACGGTTGGTCTTCTAGTATAATTTTAAAAGATGTTTTTACATTTTATGATGCCTTAGTCAATAATAACGAAGCAAACTTAGAACCTATACCCTCATACAAATCTTACCTAAGTTGGTTAAAAGAAACCAACGTAAATGAAGTCAAAAATTTCTGGATTAAAACATTTAAAGGATTTGAAAAACCTTTTTTGTTTAATAAAAACCAATCGCAATTACATAATACAGTAACTAACTACATCTATTTATCAACTGAAACTAGTCAAAAAGCTCAAACTTTAGCTAAAGCTAATCAAGTTACTTTAAACACTTTCTTTCAAGGCTTATGGTCCTTAATTATCTCAAAATATTCTAACTGTAAAGATATCACGTATGGCAATACTGTTTCTGGTAGATCGGGTTCATTTCCTAATATAGAGTTACTAGCAGATATGTTTGCTAATGTGCTTCCAGTAAGAACTTTAATTGATAATAATTTAGATATAAAAAACTGGCTAAAAAACATACAGTTACAACAATTAGAGGCTAGAAAGTATGAGCAATTTACTATAGGAGAAATTACCGAGTGGATTGAAAACACATCTGAAAATATTTTTGATAGCCTTTTTATTTTCGAAAATTTCCCATGGGATGATATAAAAGCAGGGAACATTAATGTACATAGTTCAAAAAGTGGAATAACAACAACTTATCCGCTAACTGTTACCATAAAAACTGGTGCATCAATTGAAATTTATTTATTTAGTGACGAATTGCTCTTTTCAAATGAAATAAATCAATGGTTTTTAAGTAGTTTCGAAGAGATAATTAATCTGCTTCATAATAATCAATCTTTTTCAATTGAATCTTTATTAGATAATATAACGCCTATAACTTCTCATGTATTAAATGAAGTATCTAAAAAAAATAATACTTTAAATTTAATTATTAGTCCCAAAAACAAAACGCAACTAGAAATACTAAAAATTTGGGAAGGACTTCTCAATAAGAACAATATAAGTACTACCGATAACTTTTTTGAAATAGGAGGTAAATCTCTACAAGCTATTAAAATGTTCACGCTTATTGAAAAGAAACTTAAAATAAAAATATCTCCTATTACTTTGCTTGAACATTCAAGCATTGAAGCCTTATCAAAATATATTCAAGAGGATAAAAACAATACTTCATGGGATTATGTTGTGCCAATTAAAACCTCAGGAACAAAAAAACCTTTATTCTGTATTCACGGTGGCGGCGGTTATGTGTTTTTCTTTAACCCAATAGCAAATGCTTTAGATAAAGAAACCCCAGTTTATGCCATACAACCATCTGGTATAAATGGAAATCAAAAAATGCATCAAAGTATTGAAGATATGGCGAAAGATTACGCCAGAGAGATTAAAGACATACAACCTGAAGGTCCATATAATTTGTTAGTGTATTGCTTTAGTCCAGCCGTTGGTATTGAAATTGCAGGTCAATTTGAAAAGCATGGAGATAAAACCAATTTAATTGTTATTGATAGTATTATTAAACAAGAAGATTTCACAGACCCAATACGAATAAAAATGCGTCTTTCTGGGTTTTTAAGGCGTCTTACAAGCAACCCTTTTACGGCTGTAAAATTAATGATTTCAAATAATTATGAGCGTTTTTTAGAACCAACAGTTATTAAGCTATTTGGGTCATCAAACAAAAAAAATCTTGAAAAAATTAAGCAAAATTTAATTCGCATTTACAAATTGTACAAATGGAATAAAAAACACCCTGGCATTACAAATTTGATTTTAACTGAAAAACCAGATAAAAAACTAAATTTAACCTATATAGATGCATGGAATGACATAACTACACAGGATATTAATGTGCTATATACAGAAGGCGTACACCACCAACTGTTTAGCTCTCCATATGCAGATTTATTGGCTGAAAAAATAGAAAAAGTTATGATTCAAGATAATTAAAATCATGTTGTCTTCGATAAAAAATAAAAAAATAGGACCAAACCAAACTCATGTATGGTATATATATTTTAGTCAACAATTAAATATTCTTTCTTATTTTTTAAGTATTCTTTCTAAAGACGAAATAGAAAAAGCCTCCAAATTTCGTTTTGAAAAAGATAAAAACTGCTCTATTATTACTCGAGGCGCATTACGATTTTTGTCTGGTAAATATTTAACAGAAAATCCTGAAGACATAAAATTTAAATATGGTGAGTTTGGAAAACCATATTACAATATGGAAACTGAATTAAAATTTAACGTGTCCCATTCTGGAAATATGGCAGTCATAGGTTTTGTCTTGAATGATGACATTGGTGTTGATGTAGAAGAAATGAAATCTGATTTTGAAGTTTTTGATATTGCTTCAAATTACTTTTCGGATTATGAAATAAAATCCTTGAAAGAAATACCAATTCAGAATCATGTAAAAGGTTTTTACAGATGTTGGACACGAAAAGAGTCTTTTATAAAAGCCAAAGCAAAAGGGCTTTCATTTCCGTTAGATTCTTTTTCTGTAAGTATAGATTCAGATGAAAAAACAGAATTATTAGAAACAAAATGGGATAAAAACGAAAAAGAATTATGGAACTTATTTTCCTTTACACCACAAGAAAATTATATAGGAGCAGTTTCGGTTAAGGGCAATATTCAAAACATAAAGTATTATAACATTAATTTATCTCAATAAACCTCAACTATTTACGCACTGCACTCTGCGTACAAGGACAATTACTAATACCTTGTAAAAAGTTTAACCCAATAGTAACAACATGTGTACCCGAGTTATATGCTGATAACTCATTAGTTGTAACCTGATAAGCATATCCAAAGTAAAAATTAGATTTCTGGAAGCCCACCATGGGTCCTACATTCAGAGGTTTCAATAACTGATCGTTTAAGAATCTGTAAGAAATTCCTGCCCAAAAATAATCATCATTTCTATTATACTTTCTAAATTTAAAATTCACATCGGTACTAGATCTTTTGTCACTACTAAACATCTGATAATAAATTGAAGGTTCAAATTCTAATCCACTCTTCTTCGGCCCTCTAAAGGTATACCCAGAATAAATTTGGTAATTTAAAAGTAAATTTGGCTCTGAAACTCGTATCGTTTTATCAAGTTTTTTATCTAAAATATTATTGGCATTAAAGCTAAAGAATGCGCCTTTGTATCTAAACAAAGCACCTACATCAAAATTATTATTAGTTGTTTTTCTATCATCAGTAACAAATGGATCAATAATTGGATTTTCGTAACTTGTGTTAAAATTATTGATATCGATTCTGAAATTATTTATGTTATATGAAATACCAAAAGACAGGTACATTTTCGAGTAATAATCTAAAACTAAATGATGTGCAAAAGATATTTTAGCGCCTGTTTGGATAGTGTTACCATTTCTATCTTTATAAAAAGATAAGCCAACTCCAGTCCGGTCTGCAATTCTAGCATCACCATAAATAGATTGATTATCTGGTGCTCCTTTTATCCCAACCCATTGCGTGAGTCCGTTTGCTCTAATTTTTAAATTATCTCCAATACCAGCATAAGTAGGTGATACAACAAAATTGTTATCAGCTAAATATTGTGTAAATACTGGTAAATTCAACTCTTGGCTATAACTGTTTGTTATAAACATGAGAAGCAGACCTATATATAATTTTCGTAATTGCATAATTCTTTAGTTAAGGGTTTTAATTATCTGTACAGTGTAAAATGTCCCACATATTCACGATTGTCTCGCGGTTCGTTTAATTTTACAACGTACCAATAATCTCCAGAAGGCAATTCTACGCCTCTGTACTTACCATCCCACTTCTCCCCTATATTTAAAGTGGCTATTTTTCGTCCATATCTATCAAAAATATCGAAGGTTAAGTTTCTATATTGATTGGCACAACCTGGTCCCCAACCATCTAAATTACCATCGCCATTAGGTGTGAAATAATTTGGTATACATACGTCAATATATTCAAAGAATCTTGTTGCAGAAACCTCACAGCCATTTGCATCAATAACTGTAACGGTATAATCACCAGATGCGAAAATCAGGAAAGTGCTTTCATTTCCATAAGATTGTCCATTCAATCTAAACTCATAAGGCGTTGCACCACCAGCAGCAATAGCTACAATTTCATTTAATCCACCATCTTCTAAAACTAACGCTAGAGATTGGAAAGTTTCAATGATAAAAGGAATACCATTATCCGTTATTTTGACACAACCATTTGGATGTCGTACTTCTACACTATGAGGTCCTGGAGATAAATTTTCATAAATACCCGTTCCTATTGCAAAAGCACCGCCATCTAACGAATATTCTAAAACTGAAGTATCAGTTATACTTGAATCTACAGTAACAGTAACTCGATTAGTAACTGTATTGGTATTATTTGTGGTGTCATTGATACATTCGTAATCAATATTGGCTAAGGGGTCAAGAATTATTGGTTCTTGTAATGGAATAGAAAACGGACTATCGCCGCCACAGTTCCCACCATCTAAAACATAAACCATTTTTTCACCACCTTCTAACCCTGAAAATGTAAATGTTGTTACACCAACTGGCAGCGGTGTATATGTTACATCATCCAAACTTACACTATACGGAGGTTCTCCTCCTAAGATTTCTATAGTAAAAGAACCTGTTGAGTCTCCATCACATGGCGCCTCACTAATTATAGTATAAGTAAACCCTATAGGTGCTGGCTGGTCTATATCAAAATTATATGTCACATAACAACCTAACTCATCTTGTACTACAATATCATAATTACCCGGAGCTAGATTTTCAACGGTATCTGCATCAAAAAATTGATCTAACTGTGGAGATATCGCATATTTAATAGTTCCTGAGCCACCAGAAGCGTTAATCTCTAACATACCATCATTTTCTCCATTACATGTCACATCAATTGGATTGATCGTTACATCTAAAGGAGACGCAGCATTTGTTATTGGAGCCGTTGCAGATGTTTCTAAACAATCCCCACTATCCACTTGTACTTGATAATTTCCTACTGGAAGATTTGTAAATACTCCAGGACTAGTTTGACTTACTGGCGTAATAGGATTTCCAGATGTATCTTGTAATGTGAACACATAGCTACCTAATCCGCCTTCTGCCATAGCAATAATAACACCTGTATCGTCTCCTGCGCAATTAATTATAGCGTTTCTAGTATCTAAATTAACAGTCAATATTGGTAATGGGTCAACCGTAATATCATTAGATACATTAGCTGAACAGCTATTAGCATCTCGAACATAATAACTATAGGTGCCATTAGCGACAGGGAAGGTTACTGAAGTAGCAAACGTTCCTAAGACTGTTGTGAAAGAAGCTGTCTCGCTATATTCATAAGTTCCTGTTCCTCCAGTAGCGCTTAATGTTAATGTTGCTTGTATAGTACACGTTTGTGATGTTGCTTTTACTAAACTCGCTTCAATTCCAGTAGGTTGTGCAATAACTACATTGGCTGTATTAAATTCACAATTATAACCATCAGTTACGACTACATTATAAGTTCCTACTCCTAACCCATCAAAAATGGGTGATGTTTGTGGTCCTGAAGAACTCACTGTTGGAGCAACCCTATTTAGCGTATATGTGTAATTAGTGCCTTGTCCACCAGTAATAGCAGTCACGGTTATGTTTGCATTGGTATCTCCAAAACAAGATAATAAGTTTGGTGTAGCTGTAATTGTAGCATCTATTGGTGTTGGTAAATTAAGTGGAACACTTCCTGAAACAATACATCCTCCAGCATCTCGAACATTAACGGTGTAAGCACCAGCTGATAAATTAGTAAATGTTCCGTTAGAAGAATAAACCACTGTGGCTGTTCCTGTTAATTCATATTCATAACTTCCCCATCCTCCAGTTGCAACTGCAGTAATAATGCCTTTATCATCATCACAAGTAACATTAGATGTTTCTGTAGCCACTAAACTCAAAGGTTCTGATGGAGATGGAATAATAACAGTTGATGTTGCAGAACAAAACGGACTAGCTGTTTCAGTAATTATTACAGTGTAAACTCCTGCTACAAGTCCAGTAACTAATTGTGGATTTGTTGATGTATTAGCAATTACAGCTCCTCCTGAAACGGACGAACTGTCAAAAACTTCATAAGTATACGCTCCTGAATAACCATTAAGATTTAACTCGAACGTACCATCGTTATTACCAAAACATGTTACAGCAGTTGGTGTTGTTGTAAATGTTGGTGGTAAAGCTCCTGGAAGTACCACAGTAACATCTTCAGAACAACTTGTTGCTGTGTCAGTAATGGTAACTACAAAAGTTCCTGATGGTACGCCAGAAAACACACTTCCTGTTAAGGTAATTGATGCTGGGTTTGGATTTATAGCATATGTATAAGTTCCTGTTCCTCCAGATCCCGTTATAGTTATTTGTCCATCATTATCATTACAAGTAGGTAACGTTGTTATGGTAGGAATTATTTCTAAAGGTGCTTCAATAGCTACTAAAACTAAATTACCACAACCGTTAGCATCTTGAACTTCAATCGTATGTGCTCCTGATGATAAATTAGCAATCGTAAATGGTGCTGATCTTGTTTGAAAAGCGCCACCATCAACACTATAGCTATAAGGAGCAATTCCCGGTGTTGTTAACGTTATATCTATTTCAAAATTACCTTCGGTAACCGTACATTGGTTATTTAATGCCGCTGTAATTATAGGTTCTGGATCTGAAGGTAAAACGATTACCGGTGTTGATTGTATACAACCATAAGCATCTTGAACATGCACATAATAACTATTAGCATCTACATTAAACGTACTAGCCGAAGCCCATGATGGATCTGCAGCTATTGGTGGTGTTGCCGATGTTGTTAATTGATATAAGTATGGTGGTGTACCATTTGTTACAATAGCACTTATTGCTCCTGAATTAGGATTACAATTAGCGTTTTGGTCCACTGTGGCACTAATACTTAAATTAATAGCAGACTCCGTTATATTAAAAGGAATTGTTACCACACTACAACCAGCATTAGGACCTGAGGTTTCTGTAATTAAAACAAAATAAGTTCCAAAAGGTAATGGCCCTAAGTTAGATACCGGCAGTGATGCACCTGCTGGTAATGTCACTGCACCACTAATGGCTGTTGAAATTAATGATAATGAATCAAAAATTTCATAATTTATATCTGTAGGTATACTATAAATACTATTTACTGTAAATGAAACATTTCCATCTGCGCTGCCTACACAAGTAATATTATTTGAAGTTAGACCACTTCCTGTTAATGTTGAATTTGTTGGAACTGGCGCCGTTGCTGTTTCATAATAACTACAACCTGTTGAAACATCATAAACTATAAACGTATAAGTCACTCCTGGAATTAAACTTGTAATCGTTGCATTTTGACTTCCTAGTGAATCTTCAGCAACCCATGTTCCTCCTGGTGGTGGAGGTGGAATAAACCCTCTGTAAATATCAAAGAAGAATGGTCCCGTACCAATTAATGTTGTACCTATATTAACAACGGCTTCTCCTCCTGCAATACAATCCACTGTTGTGTTTATTGAAATGTCCAAATCATTTGGTGGTGATGCTACTAATACATCTTGAATCAATATTGAACAGCCGTTAGAATCAACTACATTAATTTGATATAATCCAAAATCAACTACATCAAAAGTTGTTGAGACTGTTCCTGAAGTATTAAACTCTGATTCAGAATAACCATTAGTACTTGTAACAAAATAATTATACGGTGCAGTTCCCCCTGTTACACTATTTACAATCACCGACCCTTTTGAAACTCCAAGAGCACCGCATGTAATAGGAAGCGCAGATGATGTTACAAATATAGCGGTTGGCTCAGATATTGTAATGGTATCTGTATCAATACATGAATTCGCATCAGTTAAGGTAATTGTATAATCACCTGCTGGTAACCCCGATGTTTGTGTACCATAATCTGTTGCTGTTATATCATTATTAACATTAATTACAAATGGTGCTGTACCGACTGTATTGTTAATAGTTATATCTATCGCTGCATTACTATCACCATAACATAAAATGGGTTGTGTTTGTATAACTGAAATAATTTCTGGCAACGAAATGGCATTAATAGTTTGCACTCTAGATACTGCAATACAACCATTGGAATCAGTTATTTGAAATTGATACATGCCATCTGAAGCTGCCGTATGTATGAATGATGTTCCTGTTACTGTATTTGAACCTCCATAAGCTCCACTATTAAATGAAACAGCGTAAGTAAATGGTGCTGTTCCACCTGAAATGGTTCCTGTAATAATGCCTTCTGGGGCAGTTGTTGTACAATCTAAATCTTTAGTGATAACCGTACTAACTGTTATTGGTGGCAATGGCGCAATAGTAAATGATTCACTATACGTACATCCATCAGTATCCCTAACCTGGAAAGTATACGTATCTGGGCTTATTCCAGAAAATATATTTGAAGTTTGATATGCCGTTGCAGAAACAGAAGGTGCTATAATTTGATATTCTAAAGGAAGTGATCCTCCAGTTGTTGATGTTATAGTTACATCAGACGTAAGCGCTGGACAACTTAAAGGACTACTACTAAAATCTAGATCTGTCGGCGGATTAAGTGCAGCAATTGTAATTGGAGCTGCAATAAAAGTACACCCGCTAGAATCTCTTATGATTACCGTATATGTTCCCTCAGTCAATCCTGTAAATGTTGTTCCTGATTGAAAGTTTACACCGTCTAAACTATATGCATATGGTGCCGTTCCTCCATTAACTCCTAAAACAGTAATAATGCCATCAGAAATACAACTATATGGTGTCGTTAAGGCAGCAGTGCCTGCAACGGTAGCTAAAGTTGTTATAATCATAGATTGCGGTGAAGTAGCACATACATCTGGTCCTGTACCATACTGAACAACGACTTCATAAGTTCCATCTGCTAATCCTGTAAAAATATTTGAATTTGAGAATGTTACACCATTGTCAATACTATATTCTAATGTGTTACCATTTGGATTGGTAACATTTATTGTAATAGTGCCAACATCACCTGTATCAGAACAAGCAATATCATTTGCATTAACGGTGAAATCTGGTGCAGCAATTGCATCAACAGTAATTGACGTTTCCGCAGAACAGTTATTAGAATCAACAACAGTAATATTAAATACACCTGCACTTGTTACTGGTATTATAGGCGTTGTTTGAAAAACGGTTGTACTATTTACAAAATAAAAATATGGAGATGTTCCTCCTGTTGGATACACCGTGATTTCGCCATCTGTACACGTTAAAGGTTTTGTTAATGCAGAGGTTGCCTCTAACAACGGAGGTTCAATAATATCAATATCAACTGAATCCACACAACCATCTTCTGTGGACACATCTATAGTATAGGTTCCAGGATTTAAGTTTGAAAATGTATAATTATTTGGAGTTATTGGTCCAACACTATTTACTAAAGTTCCGCCTTGAGAAATGGAAAAGAAATATTGTGGACGCACATCATTTGCTGCGACGGCAATACTCCCAAGATCTCCATTACAAAATGGTTGCGTAATAATTGTCGAAACAGTAAAATCTGTTTGTCTTATTTGAACATCTGGTACAGTAAAAATACACGGATTTGGATCTACTCCTATTTGTTTTATATAAATGGTATAAATATTAGGTGTGTTAACTGAAAACACATTACTTGTTTGATAGTTAACGCCATCTATACTATACTCATAGCCACTAGGAACACCACCTACAACAATTTCACCTGATGTTGTACAATAAATATCTCTCGATGTTACTGTAGGCACTAATAAGTTGGTATAAACATTAAAATAAAATTGGTTGAAACATCCGCCATCATAGTTTAAAGTTAATCTGAATTGTCCTGCAGTATCTGCTATAAAATTGGGTCCTGTTGTTACTTGATTCCAAGTACAAGCGGTGTCTTCATTTGCACAATCTAGGTTAGCAACAGCTGTACAACTAGTTTCATCTAACTGTTCCCAAATAATAGATGTTGTATCGGTAATATTGGTTTCAATAAGTCTTGGACCGTTACCTCCACATAAAAATATATTTGGTAATTCTTTACCATCATTAGGACAAATAACAACTTGATCTGCAAATGGAATTACGGGGTTAGTAACGCCTTCTCCGAAAGTAATCACTTCAAATACTTGATTTGTAGATTGACAAGGTGCTATAGCAGTATTACTAACATAATAAGTACCGGTAGATGTTACTGTTATCGATTGTGCTGTACCTATAATTGGTGTTCCTGAAGGACTTGTAGACCATGAATAAGAATCATATCCATTTCCAGATGTCAATACCGTGCTAGCTCCACAAAGAATAACCTCTTCTTCAAATACACAGCTAATATCTGCTAAAAAATTAGTAGCTCCCGGTGTTAGTAAACATCCAGTATTAGTATTAAAACTTGGATCGTCTGAAATTGTAAATGTAAGGTTCAATGTCCCGTTGTAGGTTGAATAAGCTTGATTACTTATTATATTAGAACAAGCATCAGTTAATAAACTACATGTTGAAACTACAGTAACCTTGAAACGAATTTCTTGTACAGGGTCATTTTCTTCAACTACAGAATTATCAACACTAAACACAAGTTCCCGCGTTGTTGGATTATAACTTTGCACCGTTACTCCTGATGGTAACAATCCTATATCCGTAGGGTAATTAAATACAATATTTGATGGAAGAATATCTCTAATTATAAGATTTGTTGCATCATCATTACCTGTATTTTGGAAGCCCAAAACATAGTTTAATTCATCTCCCAGATTTACAAGCATGCCACCAATATCATTACCTAATGCGTCCTCTACAATTTTAGTAAGCACTATATTTGGTTCAATAATATCAACAGCTAAAGAGAAAAAATATGGAAAATAAGTATCTCCACTCGTTTCTAAACGAACAGTAGCAGATGTCGCATCATTAGCAATTACAGAATTTGCTGGATTTGGCACAACCATAACGCCAGTATCGAATCCTAAAGTATTTGTGCTATTGGGGTTTCTATTATTTACAGGTAAAGCACTTAATTGGGTTACGGAACTATTAAAAAAGTTTGTAGAAGGTCTATCTGCTGTAGATAAATTTGAGCCATTAAGTAATAATTGATCTCCTAAAATTGGGCTATCACCTTCCAAAGTAGCAAATGCAAAGTTTGCCCTTACTGGTGCGGGTGCCGGAATAGTTCTAAATCCAGAAACTGGAATATCTAATGCAGCATTACCACCTGAAACACTAATGGCACTAAAACCATCAAAACTTGTAATTGATTTACCTTGTAATGCTGGATCTTCATAAACAATATAAAGCGACCAGCCTGCTGAATGACCAGTATAATTCCCAAAATCTCTTGTTCGTCCCTGTGCACTAGAAACATTCGCTACAGTATAAGTTCCTAAATCCATAGCTAAACCAGTAACTATATCTGTCACATCAGCATAACAAGCATATGGAAAACTATTTCCACCATCTACTGATGTTCCATTAGCATTAAATATAACCGTTCCTACAACATCATTATATCCTCCTGAAGGCCCTCTAAATTTAACATTTGTAATAGATTCTGCTCCCTCTGTAACAGCACTCCAATATAATCCTGCATGTATAATTTGGTAACATGCAGAGTTTGGAATTCCTAAATCAGCACTAGATGAATTAAATGTAGAAGCATCACCATCAATATCAATGTAGACCATATTGACATTATGATTATAAACTGAACCATTATTAAATGCATTATTGTCTGGCCCCAATATATTATTTCCAATTAATTGAATATCTCCTTTTAATTCTTGATTAAATCTAGGCGTAAAAGGCACATAGTTTTGCGCAAACATTTGCAAACTCATTAAAATCAATAATAAAACAAGTCCTGTTCTTACGTAAATAGCTCTATTCATGGTTGATTATATTTATTACTTCTCTTTAGCTGGGGACAATTAAAAAGGAGTATTCTTCGTTGCCTATACATAATAATATACTATTTCTTACAAAAATAGTTATTTGACTATATTTTATGTTATTAAACGGTATAAATATCGGAAATATATTTGTAACAATAAAGAGAGTTCGAATATAATGTGCAGTTTATCGATTTATTATTAATTTAATCGATATATTATATATAATTTGTGGTAATTTTATTTCAAAAAAATAAAATTTTGTGTATTTAACTTATTCTTTAGTAAAGAAAACGTTATTTAGATTTAAAAAAATATCTTAAAACATGAATATGAAAAAATAGTACTTATTCTGATGTAAATATAAATTCTAAAAAGAGCTCATATTCATCATTGTTTTTTTTTATAATGTGGCTATAGATCGAACTATTTTATATTTTAATTTTCAATTTTAACCATTGACATTTTACTGTTATATGGTTTACTTCCTATGCTAGTATCTAATGAGGCTTTAGCTTCACCTATATAATCAAACTTCTCATAATAGATATAATATTTATTCGTATTCACATCAAAGAAGAAGTTAATGTCTTTTTGTCCCGCAGCAACTGCCTTCTCTAAAAATTGATCTCTTTTACTTACATCATTATGAACAGCAACAACTAAATAATAACCTGCTTCAACATTATTTACATCTTTTACAATTTCAATATTGCTAAGGGCTTCACCAGTATCAAAATCTTCTTTTGTTAAAGGCTCTGTACTTGGGTTTGTAAAGTTCTTAATACGTTCTAAAGTTGCTCTGTCTTTATTATATCTATCATCTTCATTATCATAAGCTGCACGCTTTATTCTTCTTCTTCTTTCAAAATCTGTAGCCTCTTTAATATCGTCTAAAGTGGATATTAAATTTTGTTTAATATTTATAGCTTGCTGTTGTTCAGACTTTAAAGCTTGAATGGTATTTAGATATTCAATATTAACCGAGTCATCTCTACTTTTTACCTTTTTAAGTCGTTCTCTATAAAGCGCTTCTATCTCTGAAATTTTAGTCTCTCCTAATATAATCGAGTTATCAATTTCAAGCTTCAAACTTTCTATAACGGCATTTTCAGCTGACACACTTTTAAATGCTTTTGGAGCTTTATAAATACCTTGTTCACTTAAATCGTTTTCTTCTTTTAATTCATTTAAGTCTTGATTTTTGCTAGCTATTTTGTCACTTAATTTATCTAACAGTGATTCCTGAGCATTTTTAAATGCTTCTGTAGATTTCTTAAACTCAATTAAAACTTCATCTAAGGCTATCTCACCTATTTTCTCTTCTTTTTCTTCTTCTATTTTTTCTTCTTCAGCCTTAACTCTTGCTGTTTCTGCTATTCTAGTTTGTTCTTCTTGTTGTGCTTTCACTAGAGCCTCTTCTGCTAGTTTTGCTTTAGCAACTTTATCAGCTTCAATTCTCGCTGCTTCTGCTATTCTAGCCTGCTCTTCTTGCTGTGCCTTTACTCGAGCATCTTCTATTTGTTTTGCTTTAGCTTCTTCTTCAGCTCTCTCTATTGCTGCTTCAGCTATTCTTGCTTGTTCTTCTTGTTCTTCTTTTACAAGGGCTTCCGCTTCTTGCTTCACTTTTGCTTCTCCTTCATCTTTAATTCTCTCTACTTCTGCTAACTTCGCTTGTTCTTCTAATATTTTTTTATTAGCTAGTTCATCTTCTGTTTGGTTATCAACTTGGGCTGTAACTATTTCATCAGAATTAATCTCACTAATTTTAGCTTCAACTGGTTTAGCTTTTTTACGTGTTTGCGTTTTCGATGAGTTTCTTCGCTTTGCTGCATATCCTGTTTTCTTATTAGAAGAAATTAATAAGGCTTCCTCAGCATCATCGCCACTGTAATCATACCTCTCACTATTATTGAATTTAAATGCTACCGTAATATCATGCGAATTCCCGAAGGATGACAAATCACCCATAGCCTTTTCATAATTATATTCAATAGCTATTTGTGATGTAATATTTAATCCAACACCTGCAGATAGTCCATATAAAGTATTATAACCTGCTTGTCCCCAAATTCCTTTAGGAACCATTAACATAACTATTCCAGAGATCACTGTTTGATCTTTTTGAAACTCCGACCTCACTAATCCTGAGAATCTACTTTCATCAAAAAAACCACGACTATTTAAATAGCCTGTGTACATAATATGCCCCTGAACGCGTTGCTCTGGATTATTTTCAATCATATTTGAAGTCGTTAAATTATAGGACACCAAATTATTTATGGCAACACCAAAGTCTAAAAAACCGGTGCCATAATTTATTCCAGGATTTATTGTAATTATTGAGTTTGAAGGAAAGTTGTCAAGAGAAGCGTCTGGAAAATTAGTAATAACGCTACCTTCATTTATTCCACTTTTGTAAAATCCAAGATTCATACCAAAAGTTAAATTGCTATCCCTATTAAGAACGGCATTATATGCAAAATTTAGAACTCCTCCAAATGTGGTTAAAACACCATAATTTTGTTGAAATAAGCTGAGTCCAGCACCTATATTTTCTCGAAACCTCCCAGAATATCCAAACAAATAGGTTTGGGGCGCATCATCAAATTGAGCCCATTCTCGCTTGTTATTAAAGCTTATGTATTTATTTTGTTCTCTAACAAAACTGAAAGTTGGATTGACAATATGTCTATTAAATTTTAAAGAATTTCTAACAGGTATATTAAACGCGACAACCCCATCTTCTTGAGAATAGAGATGTTGTGTAATACAGAAAAATAAAACTATATGTAATAGATGTTTTTTCATGTTACTTGACGACTGTTATTGAACCCTTTTTTGTTTTACCATCTGGTGTGGTTATGATGTAATAATAAACGGGGTTTACAGCTGTAAAATCTAATTGATTTTCTGGCCAATTATTTTGATAATCATTTGTTTGAAGCTCAACTTTACCCTTTGAACTTAATATAACAACTTCGACATTCGTACCATTAACATATTTTTGAGGAATTTCCCAGGTGTCATTTATACCATCACCATTGGGACTAATTAAATTTGGAATCTTTTCAACATCTGGAAATGCAGATCTTACTAAAAAAGGAAATTCTTTTGAAGCATTACAACCTGTAGTTTGAGTAACCACAACTTTATATGAACCAGTTTGTGCTACTTCATAACTACTAGCAGTTGCACCATTAATCGTAAAATCATTTAAAAACCATTTATACTCAGGATTATTAGCCGAAGTAGTAACGGTAGCTATTAAAGTTTCATTTTCGTTTATATTATTAATCTCGTTAACATCAATACTACTTGTAAATCCAGTAGTTTCAAGATTTATTGACGCACTAGTCATACAACTCCCTAAATCGATACTTACTGAATATTCACCCGATTCATTAGTTTCATGCATCTGGCTAGTTGCTCCAGAAATAACCTCACCATCTTTAAACCATTGATAACTATTAGCATTAATAGCACTTAAAATAGTTGGTCCTTCTGTTGAACAATACGGATTCCCTAAACTAGAACTTATATTACTTGTTGAACCAGAAGAAGCTTCGGTTACTGTTACACGATTAGAAAATGAATTTGAAGTACAACTACCGTAGTTGGTTTCCACAAAATAAGTCCCAGGTTGATTTACAGATAAGGTTTCTCCATCAGCCACAAAAACAGATGTTGTTGGGCTAGTTTCTTTATACCACTTGAATGTTAATGAAGGATATTTTAAAGGAGAATCGTTTGAAACTCCTCCGGGATTATCAATAGTTAATAAATAACTCCCTCCTGAACAATAAGCACCTGAGGCAATTAAATTATTTATAGAAAATGGCGTGTCTTGTATTTTATAATACCCAGCAAAAACATTTGAACTTGAACTTATTGAAGTTGGGGAAGTACTTGTTACTCGTATTCTAAAGGCTTCTCCAGCTGTTGTTGTAGGAACTGAAAAACTAAAAGTAACTGGCGATGTTGTTACTGTTCCAGCTCCAGAAGTATAAACTGCCGTTGGATTTGAGAAACTACTATCACCATCAGAAAGTTCAACAATAAATTGATTTCCAGAACCCAACGCTGACTCTGGTGAGAAAGAAAATGTTACATTATAAGTGTTAAATGATGGACTTGCACATGCTTGCGTAAAGCCCAAACTAGGCTTACTTATTACTATTTGAGCATTGGTAGTTTCATTTAAAAAGAAAATGAAAATAACAACAGCATACAATAGTGAAAAGTTTCTCATAGTAATCTTATTTGCTTTCGTTAATAAAACTCATAGAAACATATACTATAAAATATAGGTTCATTAGAATTTAAGGAATTTTGAAAATTTATGAGAGTCCAAACAGGAAATATCAAAGGTCTAAAGCTTTATTAACCATTTAAAATTTTTAATCCATTCTTAAATCTGGATCAACTTCGTTTGAAGCAATTATTTTATTAATTCGTAATCTAAAATCTGGTCTTCGTGTACTTCTTGTGTCTATAAAAGTTTCAAAATTATCACTTTTAGCGTAGACATTGAAAAATGCACTATTTCCATACCAATTCTCTAAGTCTTCATTATTTGAGTTGTATTCAACAAAAATATTCCCACTACAGTTGTTAAACAACATAGCATTAAAGCTGATTTTTTCTAAGTTATCTTGATTAACTGTAATCTTTTCGTTAAAAATTACCGCAGGGTTAAATCCAGATATAACACTTTTATTCATATCAAGTAAGGCGTCCTCACCTATATAAACAGCTTCTTGAACTAAGTTCATTTTAATGTCTGATTCTAAATCTTCACTTGAGTTTAAAAATGTATTATTTCGAGCTCTAACCCATGTTCTGTTTTTAGAAAAGTCAAACTCTTCCTTTTTTTCATAAGATTTAACATACAAACATTTTGAGCTTCCACCATTTGATGAATAAGGAGATCTTACTGCTAAAGAATTAGATAATATTGCTGTTGCCCCATAATTGAATTTAAAATCACTTCCATATGTATTATAGGATACAAGCTTATTTAATTCAGCTTGTCCACCCCAAACTTCAAATCCGTTACCCGCAGAATGACTCACCATAATACTAGATAATTTAGTTTCCAACCCTACGCCCGCTAGCAGTAACCCATTAAAGTAAATATCTCCAGAAATTCTTTTTCCAGCATATTCAATTCTAGTGTGGGCTATCTCGCCAGAACTACTCATTATGTTATCACCTCCATAATTTGCATTTATATATTCCTCTGATTTCAAATTTGGAAAAAACATAGCTGCAGACCCAGAACCAAATCTGTTAACTGGAGCATTACCCATTATAATTAAACCGCCCCAGTCACCTGGTCTTTTTACACTCTGGTTTGAAGAAAAAATAATAGGGTCCGTTTCTGTTCCATTCGCTATTAATGACGACCCTCTAGAAATCGTCAGAGAACCCTTGGTTTTAAAATCACCCAATATAACAGTGCCAGCCTCAATGTTAAGTCTTGCGCTGTCTGTAACAAAAACACTCCCTAGTAAAAGATATACTTCTCTTTTGTAGAGCGTGATATTTTCTGTAATATTACCAGTCAATATTTTAGTAGGTTCTCTATATTCTCTTTGATTAGGTTTAAATTCTGTCCAATTATCTAGCCAGTTTTCTTCGCCTACTATTCCTTTTTCTTGTTGAGCAAAACTATTCGCTATTACAAAAAAAAGTATGAAAATGATTTGGGTAAAGTTTTTCATAGTCTAATATTTTTAGTTAAAAACTAAATATGATTTTGTATTACAATTAATATTCAAAAATAGAAAAAAATCCATGAAATACCAATTAATTCGCTGAAATACATTAAATAAGCTAATTTTTCAAGAATAATAATCGATAAACGGCACTGGAATGAATTGAAAAGTAGTCCATTTTTGTGAAATTTTGAAGACAAAGTAAAGAGCAAAAAAAAAATTGATATCTATTTTTTAGAAATCCGCTTCTTAAAAATAAAAAGACAACGCATTCAAAAAATAAATATCAATCAAAACATTAACTCTAAAAAAGAGATAGAAATTTTTATAAAATTAGCGGAAATCATTATACTGATGAAGAGATTTCATAATTTCTTCATAAAATAATATTCCAGCAATTAAATTTCCTGTATCGGAATAAGGCAAATACTCAGCATGAAATTTTCCAGTACTTTCAAGATAATTATCAGTAGATTCAAATTGATTATCTAGCGCTTTTTTATTATCATTATTAGTTGGAATACCTAATGTAGTCATTGTTATACCTGGCTTTGTTGCAAAAGCAACATATGGTAATGTTCTAACAAGAACTTGTATTCTTTCAGAGTATAGTGTTATCAGCTGCCCTTTTTGCATCTGTTCTAACTCACTTTTATTATGATACTTTTCTATTGCAACTTTGTCACTAATGAAGCTTTTAGGTTCTTTCTTTTTCTGAGCAAAACCAATACCCGTAAAGAGAAAAAGGCTTAAACTGAATAAAATAATCTTCACTTTCATGTTATAGATTTAAGGATTTAAAAACAAATTTATGTAATTAAACGTTAAAAATAACCTTTTTATCGATTTATTTTAAATAATATATAATTATTATACGTTTTTACTTACAATAGCGTATACTGGACAAATAATTTAGAAACCAAATTATGACTATTCACCTATGAAGATTCATAAAATAGCCCAATATTAATTCTTCGATACATTGAAAATCATTAGGAATCAAATAAAAATTTAGGCTAATTTTGAAATATATAAGTTTTAAGATAAGTTTTCCTGATGAGACAAACGCTATATGCTCTGTTTTCAAATTTAACTAAAGTTAAAACATGTTTAATTAGTATTTAAAAATATTAAACAAAATTAATGTCTCAATTAAATATTAATCTACATAGCTGTTGTACATTTACAGATTATTAATAAAACTTAGATTCTCATAAAGTTTGAGTAGCGACACAATTAAAAAATTCAGAGTTCAAAAATAGTATGTCTAAATTACCTAAAGAGCATAAGTTTATTGACCTTTCAGATTATGGAAGACCAATTGCAAGACTTATAGCTAATTCTCTAAAAGAAACTGCATTAACGCCTATTCATGTTACAATAGCGTTTATTATTTCAGGTTTAATCTCAATTATTTGTATTCTACTTGGATATTTCTGGGCCGCTGCCTTTTTCTTAATATTAAAATCGATATTGGATGCTGCTGATGGAGAATTAGCACGAATAAAAAACACACCTTCATACACAGGTCGCTACCTAGATTCTGTTGCAGATATTATCTTAAATTTTTTAATCTTATTATCACTTTGGTATACTTCAGAAACTCATTTTCTTTATAGCTTTTTTGCGTTTTTAGGGATTCAATTACAGGGCACTTTATATAACTATTACTATGTTATTTTGAGAAATAATGTCAATGGTGATACTACAAGTAGAATTTTTGAATATGAGTCTCCGGTTGCATTGAAAGGTGAAAGTCAAAAAAATGTAAATATACTCTTCGCAATTTATAAACTACTTTATGGAGTCTTTGATAAAACAATTTATACTCTAGATGCCAATGCGCATAAGTGTAAGCAATTCCCAAAATTATTAATGACAGCTTTATCGACCTTTGGCCTTGGATTCCAACTTTTGCTAATAAGTGTCATGTTAGTGTTAGGATATAAAGATTACATCGTTTCTTTCTTTTTATGGTACTCTCTAATGATTATTGTTTTTATTAGTATTAGAAAGCTATTGAAACCTTAATAATAGTTTACTTTTTGTAGTTTTTTTACCAACATACTTTACAAACATGGGTATTCTACATAGTTTCTTGATGTTTCATAAAGTTTTATTTTCAATTCTAGACTTGACTCCAACTCGGGCTTAAGAATATTGTAGATCACCATGGCGATATTTTCTGCAGTAGGGTTTAAGTTCGAAAATTCCTCTGTATCTAAGTTTAGGTTTTTGTGATCAAATCTGTCAAGAATTTTATCTTTAATAAGGTCTGAAAGAATCTTAGCATCAATCACATATCCAGTCTCAAGGTCACAAACACCAATAATCTTCACTTCTAAATCATAATTATGTCCGTGATAGTTAGGATTATTACATTTACCAAAAATCGCATGGTTTTTTTCATCACTCCAATTTTTGTTATGCAACCTGTGAGCAGCGTTGAAATGCTCACAACGTATAATAGCTGTTTTATTCATATTTATAATAATAATAGAATTTAAATTTTATCTATTATCAAAGATATAATATTTTTGTTTAATTTTAATGTATATTCATTAAACAAAAATTAAAACGAGTAAATTAGCAAAGCGTAATACACTATTTTTGCATTAGTTTAAATTAACATGAATAAACAAGATTACAATATACATATCATCGGTGCAGGAACAAGCGGACTTGTTGCCGCCAGAGTTTTAGAAGATTATGGTTATAGCCCTATCATTATTGAGGCAACAGATCGCGTAGGCGGACGCGTAAAAACTGATATCGTAAAAGGATATCAATTAGATTATGGTTTTCAAGTGTTGCTCACAGCATACCCAGCTGCTCAGAAATATTTAAATTTTGATTTGTTAGAATTACAACAGTTTTACCCTGGAGCTACTATTTTTAGTAGTGGTAAACAAAAAACTATTGGTGATCCTTTAAAAAATCTATCATTACTTTTTCCAACATTATTTTCTGATATAGGAACGTTTTCAGACAAATTAAAAATACTTAAACTGAATAAACTATTAAAGAAATCGACACCTACTGAAATTTTCGCCAAAACTGAAAAAACTACATTTCAATATTTATTAGATTTCGGTTTTTCAGAAGACATGATTTCTAAATTCTTCAAACCTTTTTTTAGTGGAATATTTCTTGAAGCTGAGTTAGAGACATCAAGTAGAATGTTTGAGTTTGTTTATAAAATGTTTGGAGAAGGCCTTGCTGCATTACCTAAAGCTGGTATTGAAGCCATCCCAAAACAACTAAAAGAACATTTAAAAAAAACAACATTTCATTTCAATACAAAAGTTAAATCGGTTAAAGACGGTAAAATACTCCTTACTAACGACACCGAACTAGAAAGTCACTTTACAATTATAGCGACAGAAGCGAGTTCACTTATTTCTAAACTAAAAAATCAAGAAACGGAATGGAAATCTTGTGATACCCTATATTTTGAAACCAATAGCAGAACGATCAAAAAACCACTTATTGGCCTCATAACAAATGAAAATGCACTTATTAATAACATATTCTACCATACTAGTCTTGCCTCACATACAACAGGCACGAGAGAATTATTATCTGTTACCGTAGTAAAGAATCATGGATTATCTCATAAAGCATTAATAATTCAAATTCAAAAAGAATTGAAAATGTATTGTGGTATAGATACTTATACATTTATTAAGCATTACTCTATAGCACAAGCACTGCCAAAATTAAAGGAGTTACATTATGACATGCTTCCATCTGAAACAAGATTAACTAAAGGTATTTTTCTTGCTGGAGATACACAACTGAATGGATCTTTAAATGCAGCAATGATTTCTGGCGAAAGAGCAGCATTAAATATAATACAAACCTTAGAATCTGATGTAAAATTTGATTAACTTACTAGAAAATTTAAAAACTGACTTAATCTTTAAAATAATGTTTAACTTTTAAAAAATAATTTAATGGAATATGTAATCAATTTAATCAAAATCATAATTGCGGTAAGTATTATTAATGTATGGTTATTTCGTTTTAAACAGGCTACAACTTGGAGAGGAAGCAATGCTCAAAATATGAAACAAGAATTTGAAGCATATGGTTTACCGGAATGGTTGATGTATGGTGTTGGTGGATTAAAAGTAATTCTATCTTTAGCGCTTTTGGGTTCAATCTACTATAATCAATTAGAGGTGCCTTCAGCATTTGGTATAGCATTTTTAATGCTTATAGCAATAATAATGCATGTAAAAATAAGTGACCCCTTTAAAAAGTCTTTACCTGCCTTTATCTTTTTGGCATTATCTTTAATTGTTGCTTTAGTGCAATAAATTAAAGATAAATTTTAAAAAAATAGAAAAATAGATAGCAATTTAAAATCATAAAGCAGAATGATGGTAATGATAAGATAATGGAATCTTTTATCTTGAGTCTTACCATAAAGCCAAGTAGCATTTGTATGGTAAGTCCGCCAGCAGCTATAATTCCTGCTAAAGGATTAATTAGACCAAAAAGTAATGCGATTGCTGCAACTATTTGTAGAATACCAGTTATTTTTCGTTGTACTTCACTCAATTTAAAACGATAAAACTCCTGCTTCATTTTATCAGAATACAAACAGCCGTATCCATAAAATAAAAAAGAAATTGCCAAAAAAATAATTAATATGATATGCAGAGTTTCCAAATTAAACTAATTGATATTAGTTTCGATTAGCTCACAAATTCTGACAGCCTTCCACAAGAAACTATTTATAAAACAAAATTACATTCTTTTATGTGATTATAGATAATATCTTTAACTTTATAAATAAAAACAAGTTATCTACCTACAAAAATTCTAATGGAGATCATTAGGAAGTAACTTTGTAGCGCTTTAAAAGTTCTAATGAAGTATATTCTAATGCTTTTTGAAGTGTCCCTTCAAGAACTAAAGGAGGAGCGACACCAGCCTTTTCTGCTTGTAACCAACGTGATATACATAAACACCATTTTGAACCAACAACAAGTCCAGGAAATTGCCATTGCGGAATAGGTGTGCTTAAATCATTCCCTCTCGATTTGGTATATGTCAAGAACTCTTTAGTCATAATAGCGCATACTATGTGTGTACCGGAATCTTGAGAAATAGTTCTACAGTACCCATCTCTAAAATACCCCGTTGCAGGATCTGTACAACAGGACTCTAATTTAGTTCCTAATACGTTTAATTCCATTATGTTAAAATGCGGGGTCAGGTCTTCCTTTTAAACGTATTTCAATTTTTTTCTTCTTAACCGTTAAACGTTTCATCATATCCATGATACTAGGATCTTTAGATTCCTTGTAAACTTCGTTTAAAGCTAGTATCAAACGTTTTGCTTCTCTCGATGCAACTACTCTGTCACTTGTAGACATATTACTCATTTTTGCCTTTTCAAATTCAAGTGATTCGTTCATTATGTCCATAAAATTATATTTTGCTTATTGTTTAATAAATATAACCAAACAATAAGCTAAAGTAAAGATTATTCCATTGATTATGGTTATGATTATATAGATATTGATTTTGAGTCATGTAAAAACCTAACTAAAATATTAAATTAAGAAAGGTATTACATGATAAAAGAAAAACAAATTCACATTAAATATCAACAAATACAGTTGGTTAGAAAATAAGAACTACCGTCCAATACAATATTTATATATTTTACAATTCTGTACTCAATTTGGGCAACAAATTGAGTACAGAACTTAAAGTCTGCTTAGTTATCTAAAAATTAATGATACAATACTAATTATTATTAACATCACAAGAAACCCAAGAATGTCATCATATCTCTTAAAATGTATTTGCCATTGGTGTCTTATTTCCATATCGTTAATTTCGTTTTGCGCTTTCATAATATAGGTTTTATTTAAAATCTAAACGACTATTAGAAAGAACGAGTCACAATGATTTGCATCAGGTTGTGTTGTAAAAAGTTTGTTTAGTGATGTTGAAGTATTTTCACTTTTATGGATATTTTGTATCATTAATGTGTTTACTAACTTCATTAGCGGAATAAATTCCCAAGTCTAATCTTTCAAAACATTCCCTTATGTGTGATGGTGCTACGTTGGATTTTAGAGTAAATTTATCAAAAGAACGTTTAATATTAAGTAAATATTAATTTTAAATTAATTAATATCTTTTAATTTGAATGTATATTAAGTTTAATAGTACCTCCAACCAAAAAGAAATAAACTTTACTAATGAGTAAATTAAAAGGTGTCTTTAACTTATTTTTATTAAAAACCTTTCTGTAAAAAATATTAAAATATAAATTATGAAAAAAAGTGCTTATTTGAAGATGACTATAATTTGTTTTCTAATTTTCGTATCAAATTCCATACAGGCACAATACGAATCATCTATCCTTTTCCACAATACCTCGGATCAATTGGTGTATGTCTCCGATACTGATGGAAACCATATCCCTGATTACAGTTATGTAGGTTATAAAAACGGAGATGAAGCTTTACCTAACGTAGCAGTTGTAAAACAGATAAGCCCTGTGGCTGGAGATAATACAGCACATATTCAAGCTGCAATTGACGAAGTGGAAGCATTAGCACTAAATGTTAATGGACATAGAGGAGCCTTGTTATTGTTACCGGGAGAATATCCTGTTAGTGGTCAACTCATCATAAATAGCAGCGGCGTTGTACTTCGGGGTTCTGGAGATGGCGAAAATCCTGCACTTAATACAATTATTACAGGTGTTGGAAACATCCCTGATGAGCGAACACTAATTAGAATTGGCACTAATAATAAAAGTGGTTTTGGAGGACAGGTTGCAGGAACTAGGCAAAATATTATAAGCCCTCATATCCCTGCTGGTAGCAGAACTATTGAAGTTGCAGATGCATCAGTATATAATATTGGTGATAATATCATCATAAAACATCCTAGCACTGCAGCATGGTTAGAGGCAGTTGATAATGGCGGTGTTGCTACTGATGCACCGTGGGAACCTAATACAATAAATTTAGTTTTCAATAGACATATTACTAACATTGAAGGAAACAAAATTCAGGTGGCAACGCCTATTTATGACATATTAGACAGGTCTTTATCTCAATCCTACGTATATACTTATAATGGAAATAGTCAGTTAAAAGAGTGTGGTATCGAGAACCTCAGAATATTTGTAGAATCATCAGGTGTTACAGGTAGAGACCATGTCAAAACAGGTATTAACATGATTGGTGTAGATAATTCTTGGGTACAAGGCGTAACCATTTTAAGAGTGAGTGACCAAGGAATTAAATTTGATGAGGCTACTCGTTGTTCTGTGATAGACAGCAATGTATTAGATATGCATGGTCCTATTTCTGGAGGTTGGAGATATAATTTTGAAGTCACAGACTTCTGTAACAATATTCTTTTTGAAAATTGTACCGCATCTAATGGTAGGCATACATTTGTTGCGAATGGTGCGAGTGATGTTAATGGAATTGTATTTACCAATTGTTCATCTTCTGGAGATTACACCAGTTCTGAATCGCATAGACGTTGGGGACAAGGTATACTTTGGGATAATATTTCTTGGAGAAAGACAAATACAACTGGTATTTTAGGCTTATACAATAGAGGGAGTTATGGAACAGGTCATGGTTGGACCCTAACGAACGGAGTGGCTTGGAACATTAATGCACCCTCTAATCAAATAGCAATTCAAAAACCACCTATTGGTCAAAATTACGCTATTGGTTGTAACGCAACTGTTAATAGCAATGGTCCTTTTAATCATCCAGCAGGTCATATTGAAGGAACTGGAGAATATTTAAAAATACAATCTTTATATACCGCTCAATTTGAAGATAGAACGACACATGGTGTATTGCCAGATACACCAGGAAAATTATTTCCAAATGATTATATGTTTACAGATTCAGAAAAGTATTTAGAACTTACTTGGCATGATGTTTCTATAGAAGAAGATAACTATATTCTAGAACGCTCATCAGATGGTATTATCTTTCAGACAATTGCAACACTTCCTGCAAATACAGAAACTTATACAGATACAGATTTACAACAAGAAAACTATTTTTACAGGTTAAAAGCTACAAACACAATAGGGACTTCTCCAGCGTCTAATACAATACAAACCTATGATTACCAATTAACTACACAAAATATAGTTTATGTTTCTGCAACAGGTGCAGGATCTATGGATGGTACAAGTGCATCCAGTCC
>ENA-UZWS01003657-UZWS01003657.1-metagenome-genome-assembly--contig:-Day-3-25m-contig-3657_pt1 | contig 31788 bp, 31 predicted proteins | sample MGYA00260343_ERZ794903 | MGnify/ENA metagenome assembly ERZ794903
AAGAATTATGTCTGTTAAAAAAATAAAAACGCTTTTAGAATATCTTCCTCGTTTTGATGAAATATTGGATGAATTATTTTAAATTAAACTATTAAATAATGGAAGAACAAGAAATTTATCAAGGTTTAACAAAAAGCCAAATTACTAAATTCAAAAAAGAAGAATCAGCTTGTAATGGAGATTACGATATTCAAGATTTTTCTGAAAAACTTTTAGAAGCGGGTGCACATAATTGGCTCAAAAAAATATGTTTAGAGCAATTTAAAAAAGCATATTATGCACAAGGTATGCGATTGTGGATATCAAAACTGATTGCTATAAATGAAATTGAAGCTGCAAATCAATTACTAGAAGAAGCTAAGAAAAAAGCTAAGAAAAAAGGGTTTGATCACAGAGATTATAAGGAACTAGCGGAAGTATCATGTTCAAATATTGATCTTAAAGAGAAATATGCAAAAAACTTTTATGACAAAGCTGTGGTAGATGCTGGTGATGACATAGGCGATTTAAGTTATTTGATTATTTCTGTTGCAGATAAAAAATATTTAAATAGTAAAGAATACACTAATGATATCTTAAAAATTGCTTTAGAAAAGTGTAACTGCTTAGGAAATATAAATTCACTTAATTCCCTTTTAAATAATGTTTTAACCGATACCGCTGTCTATTTACAGCAAAATTATTCAAGTTTTATTGATGTTTTAAAGTCTAAAGGCAAACAATTTTGTAATAGGTTAAAAAATATTCATGGGGGTGCATACAAAAACTCAGAGGAAACTACAGTTTCTGAGTTATTAGCATATACAAATACTATCAGTGATGTAAACGAGGTTAAAAAGCTATTAGATTTTGCTGTGAAAATTACCAATGAAGTTGATTTGCTTGATTTCGCAGACTATTACCAAGAACAAGGAGATGTTGACAGTGCTCTTGCAGTATTGGACTTGGCTATAGACAAAAGCCAAAAAAAATATGCTACCAAAGCATATAATGGTTTACATGAATTGGATTTGAATGAAATTCACTTTTTTGATAAGTTAGATTCGTATGGTAATCAAAGTGAAAAGGTAAAAACTAAACTTTTAAATTATTTGGATATACTCACCCCAAAAATTAAAATTCCAGAAAATCTGTTAAAAGATTATAATTTAAAAAACGGACGTTTTCTCTACATTATTTTAGCTTATAAACCAAAAGCTAAAAAATACAACTATAGTATTTCTCTTGATATGGAAAAAAGAGTGATTCTTGGCAGAAGGTTTGACTATCATTATAAGATGGGGCATTGGCCAAATAATCATTACATAAGGTGGCATGACAATCAAGAATGTCCAACAAGAGTTAGTAATGCTATGGATAACACTACTCAAAATTTTACTGGGTTAATTACCATTAAGTGTTCAGATAATTTTGAAAATTTCATCAAAAATGATGATGATTACCATGAACTAGAAAGTTCAAAAACATATGGAGGGGCAGAAGATTTTACTCCTAGATATCCTAACTCTAAATTTNNGAAGAAGAAATTTTAAATAACGTAGGAAACGGCAAAAATGTATTTGAATTGAATCAATTTATATTTACTAAATACGGACAGTCATTTGATGAACTTAAAGTAGAGTTTCCAGAAAAAACTCAAGATGGTAAAAATGATGTTAATGATCTCGAAAATCATTCAGTTGAAGAAAACGTTGAAATAATAAAAAATCTTTTAAGAAGTGAAGATTTTGAAACAAAGAAAAATGGATTGGAATTAGTAAAAAAATTGAATAAGTCTGATGTATATGATCAACTGTTAAGCGTTTGTGGGGTAGATGAAGAGGGTAAACTAATGAATGAGGATTATGATATTCCTGAATACTGCATTTGTGAGATAGTAAATATTTCTGAGGTTTCGAAAGCAAAAGAGATTAAAGAAAAATTAAATTACCTCGAAATTGATTATTTTAACAAAAAGCAAATAGAAAATTTAGACTTTTTATCAAATCTTACCAATATTACAGAGCTCAGTTTAGAAAGTTGCGAAAACTTAACAAATATTGATGGCTTGGCTAATTTGACAAATATTAAAAGTTTAGACCTATATGGTTGCTCATCATTGAAAAACATTGATAGTTTAGCTAAACTTAAGAACCTTACTAATTTAAATTTAGGTAGTTGTTCTTCTCTTGAAAATATTACTAGTCTATCTGAGCTAGAGAAACTTACCGAGTTAAGTTTAAATTGGTGCTCTAATTTAACTAATATAGATTGTTTGGCCAACATAGAAGATCTAAATGTTTCTTTTAGTCAAAGGTTTTTTGAAGATTGGGACAGTCTTGCTAAGCTTACAAAGATTAAGTTAAAGTTAAACTTTAATAACTCCTATTTAGATAATGTAGATTTTTTATCAAATCTTACCAATATTACGGAGCTCAGTTTTAATAGTTGCAAAAACTTAACAAATGTTGATGGTTTGGCTAAACTAACACAATTAACAGATTTAAACCTATATAGTTGCAGTTCACTAAAAAACTTAGATGGTTTGGCTAATCTTACAGAACTCAGAACATTAGAAATAGGAGGTTGTAGTTCATTAACAAACAAAGACGGTATAGCTAATCTTACCAATTTAAAAGTTACAGATTAAAAAACTAATGAAATCTTTATTTGATGTAAGCAGAAATAATGGGAAGATAAAGAATCCATCGGCCAGCTTTTCAGATTACTGTANNTATTTGGGAAAATAGAACAAGAAATATTTAATTTTAAACTTAAGAATTATGTCGGTTAAAAAAATAAAAACGCTTTTAGAATCTCTTGCAGAACCATCTGTTTTGTTTGATGAATTAAGTAAAATAAAATTAGAAGACATCAATAAATATTGGCTTAGTAACGGTTTGCAACTTCCAAAAAACAATGATGAGGACAGAAAAAAAGCAGATATTTACAGGCTTCTATTAATAACCTTTTCGCCAGAGGGTTCCTTGCCTTCAATGTATAGAAACGCTACGCGTTTAAGAACAAGTGCAGAGTTGCATGAAAGCAAAAAAAGCGGTAAACAATATGATGATAAAGGGACATTAACGTTAACTTGTGAAATATCACAACTTCCAATAGAATATTATAAAATAATTTTGGAAAAGAACTGCATTAATAAAGTAATACTTATGCCTAGCTCTTTTGAGAGACATTTTACTACCGGTAATTTATCTTCTTTATTTGGAGTAAAGGAAATTTTAGTAGATTCAAATCATTCTCAGAAACTTTCTGAAATCCCTGAAAATATTGGAGACCTCACAAATTTGGAATCACTTAACTTATCATTTAATAACATCACTTTAATACCTGATTCTCTCTATCATCTTAAATGTCTTAAATATTTAAACCTATCTCGAAATAAATTACAACGTATTCCTGCTTTTATTTCAAAAATGAAATTATTAAAAGATATTGTTGTGTATGCTAACCCTTTTAAAGAATTAGATGACAACTTAGCTTTTAAAACATACCCATACAATCATCAATATAACAAAGATAAAGAGGAATATGAGCCTATTGTTTATGCTAAAAATATACTAGTAATTAATAGTAGTTGGTTAGAAATACCTATTGCAAGAATTATCGAAATAACACGATTCAACAAAGTAGATACCCTTAGGGTTGAATCTTCAGAAATGTTGGATAAACTTTTAAATTCAGGATCTTTAAAAGAATTTTCTCACATTAAATGTCTAGATCTTAGTTATTCTCCTTGGTTACGCAAGGATAAGTATGATGGATACATTATTTCGTACCATTGGTATAATGATAAGTCAAAAATTAAAGAAATTTCTGATGAGATAAAGTATTTTCAATCTCTTGAAGAATTAAATTTAAAATCCAATCCATTGGAATCTTTTCCAAGTGAAATATTAGAACTTAAGAAATTAAAAAAATTAAACCTTTGTAATAATAGTTTTACGGAGCTACCTGATTTAAGTAATCTTAGAGATTTAGAACTTTTAAATATCAGAAGCAACAGTATTTCCGAGATTCCTGAAAGTATTTTTAGCCTTATAAAACTAAAAACACTTGATTTAGGATTTAATCACAATATTAAAACTATTAGTAATAAAATTCATCAACTGCAACATTTAGAATCTCTAAGCATTAATCAAAATGACATAGAAGTTTTACCTTTAGAATTTAGCCAGCTTAAAAATCTCTTATTATTAAATGTCTCAGGAAATCCCTTAAAAAATCATCTGGATATCATTGCTAAATTACCAACACTTAAAAGCTTAGATATTAGCTATAACCACGGGGAACCAATTAGCATACCAGAAAGTATGGGTGAACTTAAGTTGCTAAATTATTTAGATATATCAGGTTGTAATATTGTAGAAATCCCCAATACCATTGGAGAATTAAAAAACTTAGAATTTTTAAATATTAAAAATAGTGAAGTTGAAAGTATAGACCCGGCTATAGGGAATCTCTTAAAATTGAACACTTTAAATTTAGCTAATAATGGTAATTTAAAATCTGTGCCAGAAACCATAGGTAATCTTGAGAAATTAGAAAACCTAAATTTATATTCTTGTAAAAATATTTCTGAAATTAGTGCTGCTTTTGGTGATTTAAAAAAATTAAAAATTTTAGATTTAAATGGGACTCAAATTTCTAATATTGATTTTGTTTATGAGATGACACAACTTGTCTCTTTATCATTATTTGACACAAAAGTGAATGAGTTAAGTGCCAAAATAAAACAATTATCAAATTTAGAAGTGTTAGATATTAGACTTACTTCCATAACCTCGCTTCCAAACGAAATAGGAGATTTAATAAAATTAAAAGAAATAAATTTTGATACTTTTAAAAAACCGTTTCCAGATTCTCTATGTAATTTAACTAAACTAGAAATTTTAGACGGTAGATTTGAGGGAGTTAAAAAGCCATACCCAAATGAGTTTGGAAACCTTATAAACCTTAGCACGTTAACTACAGAACAGGATCTTGAGCCACATATTCCCACATCATTTTCTAAACTACTAAAATTGAGTAGGTTTTCTTTCAGGAATTCACAATTTGATAAAATCCCTGATGTTTTATTTGATTTGAAAAATATTATTGTATTTGATGTTTTGGAAAATAACATTTCAGAAATAGCACCTGAATTTTTAGCAAAAATAAATCAAACTAATGCTACTAATTTATACTTACAGGATAATCCGGTATCATATTCAGCCTCAAAAATTAATAAATACAAAGCGTTACTTCCTTCATTATATTTATCGAGTTAGTGCTTCAAAAATTTCAAATACTTCAAAAATATAAAATCATGACAATACTTTAGGAAGATATAAATCAATAATATAATGAATTTAGAAATTGAATTACCTGTATTTATAACACCATTAATGAAAAAATGGCTGTTACAATATAAATTAGAAATAATAAACGATATTACAACTTTGGGATTATTTCATTGGGAATTCAGACCAAATAGGCGTAAACCTGAAAAACCAAGAAGAATTCCAAGAGTTGGTTCTGGTTTCAGCATGGCTAGATCAAATGTAGCAAAAGAATATATTTTTGAAGACGAAAAATTTATAGAAAAAAATACGTTACTTAATTATATAAGTTAAATTTTAAAGTAAAAATATTTTTCTCATATTTAATTCAATAAATCAAACAAATGGCAAGAAAAGCAGAATTTTCAATTAATGGGTTAAGCGTTATGGCAGAGCTCAAAAAAGTAGACCGAAAAAAAATCTATGGCTGGTCTACCATAGAGGTCTTTGATCAAAACGGTAGCAAGTGTAAGCTAGCAGGTTTGGCAGAAGGACAGTATGTGATGCCTTCTGGGTCTTCAGCACTAGTTTCCTTAAATGCAAAAGGAGAGGCGGTTTCAAAAAGCACATTGGTGGGTGTAGATAGTAACGGACAAAAGGTAGAAAAAGTACCCTCTATTTATGACCAAAAAGTGATGCTTCGGGAAGCTACCATTGATGAATATTTGTCTATGGCTGTAAAATCTGTGTATCAATTGCAAATGGATGAAAATAAGGAAGCCTTGCTCGCAGACCTTAATAGCGGCAAGCTATACTACTTTGTATTTAATTACAGAGCAGATTATGAGGGTGATGACGCCTTTTTAATAAGTAACGGAACCGATGTATTTGCTATTACAGGCATGAAGTCTGATCTAGAATTTATTGGTCTTCAAGACAATGAACAAGAGTTAGTTCCTGAGGTGGCCGAAGCCGTGGAAGACGATATGGATTTTGCAATGTTTTAATTAAAGAAATATGATTAGATATATAAAATTAGCCAACGATAAAAAAAGAGATGCCGAGATCACCTTTAGATCTCTGAATCCTAAACCTGCCATCACCATGGTTATGGAATCTGGAGATAAGGTGATTACTAAACGTGTGGTAAAAGGTACTTCCCAAACCAGCACAAAAACCTTACTTGCCAACTATAATGAAAAACCCAAAGAGGGAGTTGATTTTCAGATGCAACTAGCATCAAAACTAGCCGAAGACCTAATTGCTAAAGACCCAGAGTCTGACTTGGAACTTACCGGAAAATTCATTGAGGATGTCTCTAGAGTGTATATTAATGAAGATGAAAAGCCGGTGTTTAGTGTTAAAAAAACTGAAAAGATTTTTTCTCCCACAGCCGAGCTCAAAGAAGAGCGGGAACCCAAATACAACGATAGTAACATAACAGGCGAGAGTATTGTAAACTGGACGGGTAAACTAATGCCTAAAGCTAAGATTTACAACAAGTTGGTATTTCATAAAAAATACCAATTAAAGCACATAAATGGCCTTACTTATGATTTTCTATTTGATATGGCTAAACAACTAGCCGATAAAGACGCTATGATGATGATGGGCGGCGGAGCATCAGGTAAAGAACCTTTGGTGATGAATGATGGCGGAAAGCCTTACAGAGCCTTCCTAGAGGGTAGAATTAAAGGAGACAAATACTGTTTAATCCTTCACCTTACCGATCAGGAGTTAAAACCATTACCAACAGAATAATTTTTTATTAAAATGAAAGAAATCGCACAAAAATACAAACGCCAAACGGCATCCAGGTATCTGCCTGTTGGAGCCCAGGAGATTACCTCGAAGATTATGGAAGCAGAATCTTACGGGGTATCTACCAAACACGATGGCCACTTTTATCTTCTAAGTTTTGATGGTATCAAAGCAACACTTACAAATCATGGAGGTACTGTTATTGATGATTTACCACTACTAAAAGAAGCTACAGCGCTACTTAAAGGTACATGCAAGGCTATTGTGTTGGCTGGAGAGCTGTATTTGCACAAAGAAGGCGGGCGTACCCGTTCTTTTGATATGACAGCAGCCTTAGATGATACATCTGCAGCTATTTACTTTGCAGCATTTGATTTGCTTAGCCTTGATGGGGAGGATATATCTATGGACATTAAGGCATTAGATGAAAAGCTTAACGCGGTCTTGTCTGGAGGGAAATCTATACATGCAGTTAAAAACAGCTTTGTAGAAAGCAGAAAAGATATTGCTGCGCTCTATAAAGAAATTGTAGAAGACGGTGGTCAAGAAGGGGTTATAGTGCGTTCTGACAACGGCCCAACCTATAAAATAAAACCACTAATTACCCTAGATGCTGTTATTTTAGGTTTTGCAGAAGGTCAAGGAAGCAGGGCTGGAATGCTCAAAGAAGTACTTGTAGGCTTGTGTGTAGCAAAAGATGAGTATATCTTGCTTACTAAGGTAGGGAATGGCTACAGCGAGGAGGAGCGTAAAAAACTACTCAAGGAACTAGAAAAGAAAAAGGTAGATTCTGGTTATATTGAAGTATCTGGATCTAACGTGGCTTTTACCATGGTAGCACCCAACCAGGTGGTAGAGTTTAGTTGTTTGGATGTATTTGGAGAAAACTCAAAAGGCACTATTTCTAAAATGTGTTTGAGCTATAAAGACGGCACTTACACAGCCACTGGTAAACAGCCAATGGGCAGTGTAATTTCTCCGGTATATGTTAAGATGCGTGCAGATAAAAAACCCAATACAGATGATGCGGGCTTGTCTCAAATTACAAAGATTATTTCTTTAGATACAAATACCACTGAAAAACTCGATGTAAAGAAAAGCGAGATTCTTTCTAGAGAAGTGTATGTAAAGATAAGCAAGGGTGCCAAGATGGTACGTAAGTTCATGGTTTGGAAAACCAATAAGGAAGCAACTGGAGAGTATCCAGCCTATGTATATCATTATACAGACTTTAGTGCTGGTAGGGCAGAAATGCTTAAAAAAGAGATTAAAGTATCAGATTCTAAAAAACAAATTGAAGAGATTTTTGCTGCTGAGGTATTAAAAAATGTAAAGAAGGGGTGGGAGAAGGTTTGATATTAGAAATTAATAAATGATATGAAATATAAATTAGAAATGTATGGGTGGTCGGTTGAAGCAATGGGTCACTCACTTAATGATAGTCAAGTAAAATCTATTCAAGATTTAATGGAAAATAATGGTTATAGTGAGTTATGGGAGGTTCGAAATGACCTTGAAGATGAAGGAATAATCGATGACATTTATAGCCCTGACCTATTTCACGAATCTCGTGGATTAGCTAACGATGCTCTCTGGTTTGTGGTTAGTGATGAAAATAATAAAGAAGTTTTAAAATTCATAGCTCAAGACATGGGTGACTTCTATGAGGTATTAGGTGATGCGGCTGATGATGTTCCATATGAAGGATATATAGCAATACCAGGTAGCGGTGATAGCTCTGAGGTCGATAATATACTTGCAACGTTTGACGAAGGAAAAGGAGGGATCGCTAGTTTTGAAACATTTGAATCCGATACTGTGCCAATACCTATTGATTTCTGTTATCAAAAAGGTGATATAGCAACGCCTGATGGTGACTGGGAATTTGTATCCAAAGTGTATTTTAAAGCAAAAGAATTGGAAGTAAATGAATATTTAGATTATAGTGGTAAAGCCTCAACTGTAAATATTTACCGAAAAGACGGTACAATAATTAGTTAAACTAAAAAATCATTATGAAAGACAACATCAAAGAGCTTTTAAACCATAAATTAACAATATGAATTCAGTAAAAATAGGCAATCAAGAATGGTCAACTAATAATCTTTGCGTAACTCATTTTAGAAATGGTGATCCAATACAGGAAGTTAAAAACTACGATGATTGGATAAATGCATACAATAGTAATAATCCAGCAAGAATGTCCTACAGGAAAAGTAAGAAAAAAGGGGAAACTTATGGCTTCTTTTATAATTGGCACGCAATTATTGATAAGCGAGGTTTGGCCCCAATCGGTTATAAAATACCTAGTAAGAATGACTGGGATGAATTAGTAAATTTTCTTGGAGAAGAAAAAGCTGGAGAAAAGGTAAAATCTGATACACTTTGGAAACCATCTTCATGGGGTGAAAAGGGAACAAATGAGTCTGGATTCAATGCTCTTCCCGGTGGTACTATGTCTGTTTTAGATGAAAGATTAACTTTTAGAGAAGAAGGTAAAATTTGTGTTTTTGCTTCAAAATCTGAGGACTTTGAAATACAAAGTATTTTTAAATCGGAAACCAAAGAATGGATTGACATTGTTGGCACTGAGGCCAAAATAGCAACTAGAACATTATGGAATATCAAAGATGAATTTAGTCCATTTTGTTCTGATAAAAATGGGGGTTATTATGTTAGATGTATAGTTGAGAATTAGATTACACTCCAGTCTATCAATTTAGGACACAGAGACCTAAAATCTAAAGATTTTTTTCTGCAGATAAGTAATTGAAACATATAAAATAAATGAAAAATAAAACAACCGTTTTCTCTACCAAAGGGCTGACTGAAGTTATGATAACACATGTAGACATAACAATAGATAATAAAACAGCGAAGTTGCAATTAAATAAACATAGTTCTGCGGTCCCACCACATTTAATTAATAATGACTTGATTACATTGGGTGACAGAAAGGCAAAAACAATATTAAACAGCTTATTAAATCATTTTAACGAGGAGTCTATTTTACTTTATAGTACTGGAGAAACTTTAGATAAGGTGCAATTTTTAGATAAAAACGAAGAAATTGATCTAAAAATTAAATACAATGAGGGTTCAAAATTAACTGAAATTCCTTCTGGTACAATGCGGCTTATTGTGTACAAAATTTTAGAAAATAATAAAGTTGATTTAATCGCAGAATTACCAGAAGTCATAAATTATAATAATATCGAAAGAATAGAATTAATGGGCGAAAGTTATAATGGAGCTTTAGATTTATATTCTTTTAGTGGTGATGCTACTATTATTTTTGAGGAAGAAAAAATAAATACATACTTCTCATCTGAATCATTTGGCCCTATAGTTGAAAAAATAATACTGATTCAGACTAATGAGTCAGACGCATATATTGACGCCACTAAAACCGGGTTTGAAAAAGAATTTGCTACTGATTTAAAGTATGCATTGGAATTGATCTCAAAAGATGGTAGAAATGCTTAAAAAAGAGATTAAAGTGTCAGACTCCAAGAAGCAAATAGAAGAGATTTTTGCTGCAGAGGTATTAGAGAATGTAAAGAAGGGTTGGGAGAAGGTTTGATGTTATTAATAAGAGAGTTGTAAATTAAACAATAGAAATAAATTTTATCATTAGATAAATTATGGATAAAGAAAAGAAAATAGCTGAAGCAAAAAAAACATTATTGAAAGCGTTAAAAGCGTTAAAAGCCGCTGCGAAGACCAAGGGTTATTACAATCCGGGTCCCTTTTATCTTGCCATTATAGAGGTGTTTATGGAACTTGGTGATACAAAAGAATCACTTCGTATCGCCTCTGAAATGCCAGACGAACTCGTAACTTGGGCAGTAACAGAGGATGGAAACATTTATTCAAATTCGGCTAAATCAGATGCCTATGTTAGTATCGCAAAGGCGTTGTTGGATGGTGGAGATACAGAAGAAGTCTTTAACGTAACCTCAGAAATAACTAATAGTGCCATTAAAGCTATAACCTGCGCTAATATCTCAAAATTATTAACCGAGCGTGGCCGGAAGACAGCGTCTAAACAGCTTTTGTCTGAATCCCTTAGCGTATCCTCCATGATTTTTAAAGAGAAAGCAACTACCCTATGGGCTAATAATTATTTGATCTACATTTATTTGTACCTCTCAAAGAGCTATATGGAACTTGGCGAGTTAAAGGAGGCTAAGCAAACATTATTAGAATCTATGCACTTAGCTACAGATATAGCGGAAGCAAATGGTATAATGCCGCTTCAACATAAAGATTCAGCTGCCTATGATGCTATTTCAAAAGCATTAATGGAACTTGGAGATAACAAAGAATCCTTGCGAATAGCCTCCGAAATACCCGATGATAAAATTAAGGCTATTAATTATGCTAATCTTTCAAGTTTGTTGCTGGCGCGTGGTGAAAAGCTAGAGGCTAAACGTGTATTATCCGAATCTCTAATAATGGTCTCCAATATTACCGACATACACACTAAAGTATTAACCTATGCAGCTGTTTCTAGAGTGTTATGGGATGCTGATTTAAAAGAAGATTCTAAAAATGCATTATTAGAATCTCTGCACTTAGTCTCTTCTGAAAAACTAGTTCCCGGAAGCAAATCCAAATACTACGGCATACTTTCAAAGATATTTTTGGAGATTGGAGAGGATGAAGAAGTAATACGTATTGTCGAAAAATGGGAACAATCAGCTTCTGAAATAACTAGAAATGACTGTTACGATTCATATTTGAAAATTTCAAAAGTTTTAATGCAGCTTGGTAAAAAAGAGGAGGCTAATGAAATGTTATTAAAATCTCTAAGCATAGTATCGAAAATCTCTTCGAAACATCCAATGAACGACAATGTTGCTATAGGGCTCGGCCAAATGCAGATTTCAAAGAGATTCATGGAGCTTGGAGATAAGGAGGAAGCAGTGCGCATAGCCTCTAATATTGCTAGTGATGCTCATAAAGCGGAAGCCTTTGTTGAAATTTCAAAAGTTTTAATGCAGCTTGGCAAAAAGGAGGAGTCTAAACAAGCATTGTTAGAATCTCTGAGCTCAGCAGACCTATTCATTGGCTTTGGCAATATTGACCATGTCTACGTTAATATTTCAAAACTGTTTATGGAACTAGGAGACAAGGATGAGTCTTTAAGGATGATAAAAGAAATAAAGGATAAATGGAATAAATCTCAGGCCTATGTTAACCTTTCAAAAATTGGTATAGAAGGAATTTAATAGCTTGCATGCAACTGAACATAAATTTATAGACACTTATTCAATAAAAAGAGGATGAAAAATTATAATATAAGAGAAAAATTAGAAGAATTTATTGGTCTTCTTAAGAGTGGAAAAATAGAAGTCTATAATGAATTTAGTTTCCAACATGAACTTGGATATTTTCTAAGAAATCAACTAAAACAACATCCAGGGGATTTTAAAATTCAGTTTGAAAGAAATTTTAAAGATCTATTTGATTTAAGTGATGATGAAATCGACGGTAGGTTTGGTACTAAGAAAGTCCGAAAAAAAGAAATTGATATTTCTATATTCCAGGGACCTGTTAATCTTGCCTCAATTGAGTTGAAATTTCCTAGAAATGGCCAAGTTCCTGAATCAATGTATTCATTTGTAAAAGATGTTAAATTTCTTGAGGGGTTAACCTCGAGTAAAAACAAGAAAAGTATAAACATGTTTTCAAAAGGGTTCTTTATTTGTCTTGTTGATGATAGTCTTTTTTATCAAGGAGGAAGTAAAAATGATGGCATTTATGAATATTTCAGAAGGAAAGAGAAAAATGTTAGAATTTGTAAAGAAACCAAAAAACCTACTGGTAAAAATATAGAAAGTGAGGAATACACTATTAGATTAAATAAAGAATATGTGGGTGAATGGTTACCAATAAAAGATGAAATGCATTATTTATTAATTGAAGTTTAACCGCTTACTTGCCCCACTAAAAACTAACAATAGCCTAAAGTGAAACGGCTATTCAATTAGATTAATAAAAAAAGTTTAAAACCATAAATTAACAGATAAAAAGATAGTTATGAAATACACAATTGAAATGACTGGTTGGGAGTATCACATTCAAACTAAAAGCTTGGATGCAGATCTATCAGAACAAGCAAGATGGGATATTGATAATCTCTCAGAATTAGCAGACTTACATCTTAACGGTGAAGGTGATTTTGAAATATGCGCTCTTGATAATAGTGGAAATGGTCCGCTATCCTTAACAGTTTTTGATGAGAATAACAACATAGTGTTAGAACTTGAGGCTAGTGATTTTTCACATTATTCAGAAATCGAAGAGTTATGCGATAAAGATTGGGACAAAGACGTAGAAATAAACCCCGAGTATTCAGATAATTATGAAAATACATTATATCTTGAAAAAGATTATAGTGGGTCTACTTTTTATTATGAAGTAGAAAGTGATAAAATTCCCAAAAAAGAGAATTTTCTTTACTCATCTCTATGTATAGGAACTCCAAATGGTGACATTGACCTAATTGGTGGATTAATTTTTAAATCAAAAGTTCTAACCGGTGAGCTGGAAAGTGGTAAACACAAAGGAACGTATATGAATCTATACACCTCTGAGGGAGAAAATGTTGAAATATATGATTAAGTGTTATTGTCAAGAGAAGGAGTTTACTTTTGGTGAAATGACCGATATATTATATAAAAAATAAAATAAATGAGAAAAATTGGCCATTATATTACGAATGGATTCAATAAAATTGGTTTTTTAACGATAAACAAACCAGATAAAATTAGAAAAAGGAAACATGGAGTCTATTTTGTTGGTGATGCACCTAAATCAAAGGGTGTATATATTTTAGCTAAAGGAGAAAGTGTTTTAAAATTTGGTGACACGAATGCTTCAGAAGGTATGCAATCAAGAATAACTATGTATCTTTCTAATACAGAATCAACTAATTTATATGTAAGAGAAAACCTTTTAAAAGATGTCATTTATGATGTGTATTTTTATGAAATTATTCCGGAATTTGTAACTTTAATGGGTTTACAAGTTGAACAATCCGTGTCCCCTAGGTCATTAGAAAAAGAATTAATTGAGGAGTTCACTAATTTTACCGGTATTCTTCCGGAGTTAAATAAAATTAATAAGTAAATATTTATAAATCAAATAATATGGGATACTATATAGGAATAAATACGGGAGATTTGGAAGATACCGTTGAGGATTATATTATTAAAAATAGTTTGGATGGAGACCCTGACGATTTATGGTCTCAAAATGGCTGGGGATTTTTTGAGGAACTAAGCACGATTACTTATGATAATGAAGCTCTCTTTAGTGACCTAGAACTTGAGGGAATAACATAAGAAAATTTAATTCATGAAAAACTATACAATAGAACTTTACGGCTGGACACTTGAAGCCAAAGCAAAATCTATACATTTAGAGCAAGTTGAACAAATCAATAGCCTTAAAAATGATGCTGGGGCTCAAGAGTTATCACAAATCAAATTCGATATTGAGGATACTATTGTTTCAGATGATAATTGGGATATTTTGCGTGTATCTAAGCCCTTTTGGTATTTAGATAAAACAATCTTTGTAGTTAAGGATGATCAAGACACTGAAGTGAATAGGTTTGAATTGTCAAATGTTATTCATCATGAAGAATTTGGTACTTCAGAAACAGGTGTAGATTATGTATTAATACCTGGAGTAGAGTTTGACCATATTTTATTTTCAGTAGATGAATTAAAAGGTGGTATTTGTTCTTACCAAACCAAATCAAACCAGGTTCCTCAAGTGACAGATTTTTCAGTCTTAGATGGTTCTATTGAAGGTCCAGACTCAGAATGGGAATTTATTGATTCTTTATTTTTTAAAGGCAATAAGCTAGAGATTACCAGTTATTTAAACAGTGATTGTAAATCTTCAGAGGTAGTTGTTTACTCAAATTAATACCCCATAATTTTTCAACTTTAAAAAATAGTATGACACTAGAAGAATTAAAAGCAACAGCAATTTATAAAAAAAACACAGCCTTATATGATACCTTAATTGATACCAATAAGGTAATATCTAATGATAAAGAAGGGTTCAAAATATATTTTTATAAACAGGAGCAACTTGACTATTCCTCACACGAAGAATTTAAATTTTACAACCATAAATTAGAAAGAATTAATAAATCCGTTGAAGAATTTAAATTTTTAAATATGGATAATCAACTTTCTGAAGGAATAAAAGATTTAAGAATTCTAACAGAAGCGCTATGTAGCAATGAGGAGTTAAAAGCATACGATTTAAAGACCTACAGACGGAAAGTTTCACAAATACAAAAATCAATGTGTAATAACAAACTCTTGAATATTATGTATAATCTAAAAATAGAGGTCAGTGATTTAAATAGAAATTTACCCAAAACACCTACACCTGTTATAACTCATAAGTGTTATGTCTCAAAAAAATCCAATAAATCTGTGGATCAAATTATAAAAAATGATAACTTAAACATTGAATTAAAACGACCTCCAATCATGAATGGTTATATTTTTCCTCTAGAGGTATACAAAAAAAAATGTGTAGTTTGGACAGGTCACAAACCAGCTCCACTAATGGGAAGTGGAACTCGTCAATTATGGGAACTAAAAGATAAAAAATGGCAATGTGTAGATTCTAGTAGAACATGGGTATCCTAATTTTGTTTTTTTATTATTGGTAAAAAAAATTATTAACTTAAAAAAATTAAAAGGAATGAGTAAACCAGTTTTAACAAAAGATGTAAGAGAAGATATGAATACAGCAATCTATTTATCTCTAAGAGAAGATGAAACTTTTCATACAATAATCATAAAAAAAGAAATTAAAGAATTTACATACATTGTAGCAATAGGATATGCTGGTGGGCAAGTTTATGGTGAATTTTATGGAAAATTTTGGTTAAATTCTGGTGATGTTAATGGTTTATATTCTTGGTCTACTGGCTCCGGAATGTGGGATTACAAACTGACTGCATTAAAGTTTAACTCTGACCGTAAATTATTTAATACCGAAACAGAATATTTAGATGAGTTTATGGATAGTGAAGATGAAAAAATTCAATGGGATTTTATAAAAGAATACAGTAAATATATTTATTTTGGTTATGACGAGGAAACAGAAATGGAGTACGAATACCCTGAGGCAAAACCGATAGATACTTCTATTTTTACTGAATTTGATGATGGTACTGGTAAATATTGTAGTGATAACTGGAGTGATGAATGGCTTGAAATTACAAACTCTGATATATGGGGTCTTTCGTTAAGTTTTCCTCATATCACTGAAGCCTACCAATAAAATTGATTTTTAAACCCTATGAATGAAAATAGCATATTTACATGGCCTTGAGTCTTCTAATGACCCTACAAGTTTAAAGATAATTTGGTTAAAAGAGAATTTTGATCAAATATATACTCCATCAATTAAGTACCACAACAAGGAGTCTTTTACTAGTATAACAGCTCACATTAAAAAACAAAACCCAGACTATATTATTGGATCTTCAATGGGAGGTTATTTTGCATATCTCATTGGAGCTACCTTAGGTATTCCAACTATATTATTTAATCCAGCTGTCATTGGAAGATCCTTTGATCCTGTTGTAAATGACAGTAATTTAAAAGAGACTAGCCATAATGTGTTTCTGGGAAAAACCGATGAAGTAATTAATGGGGCTTTAGTACAATCTTATTTTAGTACTTATGGCATAGGAAACTTTACTTACACTCCATATGATGGGGCTCATCAGGTTTCAGTCGAGGTTTTTATTAATGCTACTAAAAATGTGACAAGTATTTTAAATTAGGCTTCACCTATATTAATAAAAATAGCTATTGGTGTACTTTAAATATTTTATCAATATAATATCAGCGTTTCGGTAGTATTGACAGTAGATAGATTATATCTAATGTTATTTAGTTTTTTTAATATAGGTAATTGATCAAAATGATCTCTCATATTTACAATAAATAAGCGTTCTAGCTTACTTTTTTCTATGTTGAATATGTCACTAGTTTTTAATTCACCAAATTCCATTATAAAGTTCTCTTTTTCATTGCTAGCTTTAATAGTATACAAGAGGTTAGCGTCTATATTTTCATGTGGAGTAATTGAAACCGTTTCTATATAAATTTTATGGTCACATAATATATTTACAAAATTAGAGATTAGCCATTGTTTCAGCTTGTTTTGAGTAAACTGAAATAAATCAACATTATCAAATAAAATCTGATTCTTCATTGCTAGTGAAATATCCATAATACTTTTTATAAATTAAATTCTAACCCTACTAAAAGTTCTGAATCTGTTTTTTTAATATCAATATAAGGGGTGGTATGATGCCTTATTTGTGTAGTTAGATAAACCGATATTTTGTCAAATTCATAATACCAACGTGGCTCAATAAAAAGGCGTGTATCTTTAGTGTTATCTATATTAATTTGGTAATAAATACTGGTGTTTATAAAAGATTTTTTTGATACGCTTACCTTAAAAAATGAACTCAAACTTGCTCTGTAATTGTCTACCATCATTTCCTCGTCAGTGTCTTTTAGATATAGTTCATTTTCAAAAAAAACACCTGCTGATAAATCAAAATAATTTCCATCTTTTTTGTAGATATTATGACGGTATCCACCTCCTATTAAATTTCTATAATTAAGGCTCAGTGCTCTTGATTTTTGACTTTGAATAAAAGAAAATATTGAATGATTACCTATGCTGTAATTATATCTTAATTGAGCTGTGTAATCTGATGCCAATACTTCATTATTCTCTGAAATATATTCATAATTAAATAAAAGTCTAATTAGATGTTTATCAAATTTTTTACCAATTTGATTGGTGATATTAAATTGATATAGTTCTAAATTACCAAATTTAAAATCTCCATTTACACCAAATCCTACAGTTAATGTAGAATCCATAGACTTCATTAAGTTTTCTGTGTTAACAATAGTTTGACTTCGAAGGTTAAACGTAAATAAAAGAATAATTGCGAAGCTTAAGTATTTATTGTGAGTCATCTTATAATTATTTTTAGTTGAGCTATATATTTAGTTTTGAAATTTTTAATCATTTAATTTTAGTATGTTTTTTCCAATTTCGATTCTCTTATTTACTTCAGTACTGATGTAAATACTAATATCTTCTGATTCTATTTTTTTTATTGATTTTTTCAATAGTTTCTCTGCTGTTATTTTGTCAAATTCGTTTACTATTATTCCCAAGTTAACTTCTAGAACTGATTTTTGATATATTTCTTTGTTAGAACTTTCTTTAAAGTACAGCAATGCTTTTTGAATTAAATCTGCAGATTTTTTAAATTCGTTATTCATTGCGAAAGCCCTACCTAGGTTGTATAGAGAAATACCATAAGATTTATTTTTCTCAAAACTCTCTTTATATTCTAAAGATTTTTGTGCACAAATAATAGTATTTTCAACATCTTTTAAATGATTTCTGTATATGTGAGAAAGATTTCCGTAAGCTGTAGCTAAGGCCCTCTTAACCTTGTCAGATTGCTCTAATTTAAGAAGTGAGTCAATACCCATCAATCTGTACTTTACACACAACTCTCCCTCCTTCAAATGTTCATATACTTTACCAACATCATAGCATGCACTTGCATAATCTAAAGTATTTACTCCAATAGATTCTTTGACCATTTTTAAATGATCTAAACAGACTTTCTTAAGTTCTTTATATTTTTTGGTAACCTCTAATACTTCTTTTTTTGCATCAATAAATTCAATTAATAAATTGCTTAAAATTCCGAAATCAATTATCTTTTTTAAGTAGGTTTCACATTTTGAAAATTTTTCTAAGGCATCATCTGGATGTTTTATCATATATGTGCTACCGCTCCATCCCTTCAAGAAACTTAATACTAATTCCACCCATAATTTATTAACTCCTTCACTAGATATTAAAAGCTGATGGTATTCCATAAACTCTTCTGTAGCCTTTTCATCATTTTCTAAACCACTTGCTAGAAAATCTAATCTAAAATCTAAAATTTTAAACTTATTTGAGTAATTTTTTATGTTCTTAGTTTTTTCAACTAATTGTAATGATCTTTTATCTATTTCTTCCTTTTTAATAGGAGTATCTAGCCACATGAATTTTAATTCTTGTAATTCGATTAATTGATTATGTTCTTCAGTTTTTTCTTCAATACTTGAATAAAAATCTTTTAAAATTTGTATTGATTCCTTAGCTGACTCATAGGTATATAAAATGTATTCAACTGCAAATTGAAATTGAAGATTTCCTTTATATTCATTAAATATTTTACCTTTTATATCCTCTAATTCTGAAAGACTAACAAACTCTTTTGATTCTACGTAATGTTTATTTTTTAAAATAAATAAAATAAACAATTTTAAATCTAACGAGACTGAATTTGATTTTGTTTCTATGTGAGATACTTGTCTACTAATTTCATTCAATTCTAAAATACTTATAAATGAGGTGCTATTTATTTGAATAAGGTATGAGATGAAATTAGTGATATGATCTAATTTTTTTGTACTTATTAAAAAAGCGTTAAACCCTAATAATTTATCCTCTTCCTCTTGCTTAACTAATCTAACTACTACCTCTAAAATTAATTTCTCTGCAATTTTTAAATAGGTGTCATTTATTAATAAAGATGAAAGTCTTCTAATTATAGATAAAATTTCTTCAACACTATGGTTGTGAGGGTTTTCTATGATTTTATTTTGAATGTATAGGTATCGTTTATTATATTCTTTAATGATCTGCTTGTCACCACTATCATCATCTTTATTAAAATACGACTTTATTGAACTTATGATTCTTTTGTCCTTAAACTCATAAATATTATCCTCATCAGAAAGATCAATTAACAAATTATCTTCAACTACTTTTTCTAAAAACCCTAAAACATCAAGTAATTCATAACCCCAAACTTGTGTTAATATATCTGCATTAAATTTATTTCCAATGATAGAGGCGCTCTCAAGAAGTCGTTGCCATTTTTCATCATATTTATCAATAATTGTATGATAGAAGCTATCAACCTCCATATCGTTAGGCAAGCTATCAGTATCTACATTAGCAGTCAAAATATATCCACTAGGACTATATTTTAATAACCCATCACTAATCCACTTTTCAAGTGTTTTGAAAATATATAAGGGAGTAATTTGCCCAAGTATATTTTTCTCATTCACTGTTTGGTTTAATAGGGAGTTAATTTCAAGTAGCGAGTTATTTTGGATTTTAAATTGATTATTTTGTGAACTTAAATGTTTAACAAAGTCTAGAGTATTGAAGTTGCTGAAATTTAAAAGCTCTTCAACTTTAAATTTAAAAGAGGAGTTTTTATTGAGGTCATTTGTAGTAGTAATTAGTTCACTTAAAGAAGGGCCTCTGTATTCAAATAAACTATCTTCTCTTATGGAAAGGATGATGCACATGTTTCCTCGCAGAAATTTATTTCTATTAATCATTTCAATAAACTTATTAAGAAAGGCATAACTTTCTGGATCTATCCAGTGAAGATCCTCCATAATAAAGATGGATTTATTTTTTTTACTCTCTAATTTATCTATGATTTCAATACACATTTCTGATATTGATCTTTCTGTATTTCTCTCGTAACCACCAATAAATGAAGTGTCAATATCCATAATAGCAGCCCCAACATTCACAGCCTTACCCATAGAATTCTCCATTTTTTCTCCACGATTAGAAAACGCCTCAATCTTAAGTAAATCTTTAAACCCTTCTAGGAAAGGCTCATAAGAAATAGCGTTCTCTCCCTGTAGTTCGTCACAATCGCCATAATACCAATCCCATCCACTTAATTCAAAAAATTCTTTTGTTTCTAAAATCCCTCTTGTTTTCCCAATTCCTCCAGGGCCGGATACGATCATTATGTTTAATTCAGTATCAGACATCGTGTCTACAATTTTATTGAAAATTGCCTCTTTAGGATTTAATAATTCAGTAATGTATGGAACATTACTAAGCAGTGTTTTATTGCTAGACTGATTTAAATTATATTCATACTTTTTATTCAAATAATACCCTATTATGTAGTGGGTAATAGAGAGTGGAAGAATAACAATAATACTTAACCCTAAATTTGCTATTGTTAGCTCAGTTAAGATAATTGAGTTAAATAAAAGTAATGCTACTATTCCAAGTATAATTCCATAAACTCCCTGTTTTTTTAGTGCACCATTGTTTGTGATAGAAGAAAACTGAAAGTAGGATCTAGCCAATAAATCTCCAATTAATAAAGTAATCCCAATTAAAAGAAAATGTTCAGTTATTGGGTATGTTTCGAACTGAATAATGTAGAAGACAAATAACGGGAAGTATGTTGCATATAATGAAGTGTTCGCAAAATAACGATATCCTTTTATGGTATGGAAACCGTCTAAATCCATTCTATTGATGAAGTATAGATTTATTATGGTGGGAATTATACTCATCCCTATGGTGATTGAGAACAGCCAAAATTTTGATGAAAATTCTTCAAAATGCTCCTCTGCACTAGGCATTAAATAGGAAATAGAATAAATTAATAAAAATGAAAAGATTAATGGAATTATAAAACTAATGCCTACAAATTTCACTTTGTCAATAAACAGATTAAATAAATCCTTAATAATGTTATCGCTACTTTCAAATATTCTTTTTAATTTTTGGTTTAAAAAGGAAATTAACGCAATTAATAAAATAGATTTAATGATTAGTAACAGTATGTATAGAATACTGAACGAACGCTTATCTATATTAAAACCTCTTGTAAATATTGGCTCTGTAAATCCAGAATCTCTATGAAATGTGTAAAATTCTGATTGAACTAACCACATAGAGTTATTAATCACATCCAAATCATTTACATTAAAGATACCTAGTCTATCGAGATTTAATTTCTCACACAGCAACAATATAGTTTTTGAATCAATATTTCCATCAATAAGACTTGTTGCAGCTTTCTTTCCCAGAACCTCTTCTAATTCGTGTTTTGGTATTATGTAATGATTGGTTTTTTTCAGTAATATTTGATTTACAATTTCAAACATTTCGTCATCACAAGAATTTCGTACAACTATTGATGAGATATTAGTATTTAAGATGGGCCCATTTTCAACAGCTGGATATTTAGAGTTTAGAAGTTTTTCAAGACTACTATCGTAAGCGTATTCTATTGGATCATCAGCAAAACCCATGTAATCTGGAAACCCGTTAAAAAACGGAAATAATTCAATTTTATGATTTATGTTTTGATCACAGGTAGCTAGTGTTAAATTAATCTTATTCTTAAAATCAAGTGCAAACTGGTTCGTGGAATCTATAGCTAAAATAGAATCACAATAAGATTTATTTAGGGTTAAGTAATACTTACTATTATCGATTTGTCTGGTGATATAATCTAACGATGATACATGATTTTTAAGTCTTTTGATTTTCAGTGAATCAATAGCTGAATTAGCCCATAAAAAGTTTGATAGTCCTAAAAATAGTAGAGTTATGATTTTTGAATTTTTCATTTAAAATTATAAAAGTTATAAGGGTAAACAAATTATTAGAACACCGTCTTATTTATTATTTTAATATATTGCAAAATACAATAAATAAATTATTTCAATTTTATGAAAATCATATATATAGACCTTGATGGTGTTGTTGCCGATTTTGAAAAAGGCAGGAAAAATCACCCTTTATCTACTATTACTCCTTATATCGGGAGGCCTGACAAATTACCGGGAGTTTATGAGCATTTAGAGCCTATTACAGATGCCATAGCATCAGTAAATAAACTATTAAATCACGAAGATTTTGATGTGTATTTTTTATCGACAGCCCCTTGGGATAATCCAGAGGCGTGGATGCATAAAAGACTATGGGTTGCAAAATACTTTAACGAAAAATTAATTAGAAAAAAATTAATTTTATCTCATCACAAACATTTACTTATTGGAGATTATTTGGTTGATGACAGAAAGTTTAATGGTGCTTCAAAGTTCAAAGGGGAGTGGCTGCATTTTGGATCAGAAAACTTTAGAGACTGGAGTAAAATACTAAAACACTTAAATATACAATGATGATAGACTACAAAAAGTTAAGTGACCTAAATGCTAATTTTAATGAAGGTCAAATCTATTCCCATTCTGAATTGAGGGTTTTTTTTGAATCTAATAAGACAAATATATGCTCCTTTTTGTGTTATACGTGCTAGACTCTTGTGTTAGATAAAGTATGACTATTCAATGACTTTAACCTCCATTGATTTTTCTTGTTCTTAATTTTTTTTGTTAAGTTTACAATTGAGCTATTAGTTACAATTTAGGGATATTTTACAAGATTTAGTGACTAATGAGAATCATAGTGACACTATGATTCTAATGTTTAATTATATTTAAAATTTGATGAAAAGAATATTTAGGGTGGATTTTGGTAATTATGGGGGTGAGTTTGTTATTGGTAAAGTGACTGATGAATTTGTAAAGTATTGGAAGGATAAAATTAAAAATGGACAAATGAATCACCCCAACAATAGTAGTAAGTTGGTTAATCATTTAAGAGGACTTGAATGGGGTGATGAAAATATTGATAATGAATCACCCAAGATAAAAAAAGGTGACTATACTCTTCCATGGAACGAAATAGATGATTTTGAACATCTTTGGGCTCCCTATGCGGATGGTGGTTTTACAGTAACAGAGGTAACGGGCTTGACCGGTGATGAAAAATACACAGAGGATAGTGGAGAGGATTTTGAATCATATGGTTGTATATATAGTCGGGAAGCTTATTTAAATGTTGTATTGCCAGAGAAATCCAACAATGAATCGCAGGAATATATTGATAAAAATTATCTACCAGTACTACTGGTTCATACATCGGAAAAAGGTGATTTTGGATGTATTTTTATTGAAACTGAGAATGGAGAAAATTTTGATCCGGAAAAGTTTTCATACAGTGTGTGTGCGAATGATTATTCTGAATTTATTGACAAGTGTTTTTATGATAAGAAATCACTCCAAATTGATACAGGTTTCAGTAATTCAATGAGTTCGTCCTCAGGTGATCACGCAATGGTTGGTTATTTAGACATAGCATGGCATAAACCAACAGAGTATTACACTGATGAATATTTAGAAAAAGAAAACTATTGGTAATAATAAAACTTAAAAAAATAAGTCATGAAAGTTTATCTAAAATTAAATTTCAATGTTCCACAAGAATATTATTTTAATGGTTATGTAAATAATACAAAATCTGAAGATGTTGATTTATCAGTTAAAGAACTAAATGAAAATTCAAAAGTTTTAACTTCTTCTGGTTATGAAACAATTAATGGGAGACAAACTCTTAAGGAGGGCATAAATCATCCATTCAATTTATTTTTTTTTCAATTAGGGTTTAAACATTCCAGTAGTGATTTTTGGGCTATTAGTTTGGGGGTTGATAACATCGTAAATTCCGATAAATTTAAAGTAGATTTAGAGGGGTCAAAAATTGTTTTTTCAGGTGAACTAATATTGAAAAAATCGATCAAAGACAAATGTCTTAACGACCTAATCTTAAATATAAATAGAACTTTTATTGATGAATGTTCTTTAGTTAAAGTGATTGATCAGTCATGGAATGGTAAAAAATCGTATAGGTTTACATATACAGGTGGAGACTGGAATAAAGACCAGGAAATTATAAAAAATATTACTGAAAACACAAATAATCCATCAAGAATTATAGAAGTTGAGTACGCTAAAAGTTTGAAAAAATCCTGGAAATAAAAAAAATATTATCGTATCATTATTACGTCTTCATCTAACAATTCAATATTAAATTTCGAGGATGAGTCAATCGATTGAAAATCTTTTATTTGAAACTTATACCTAGTTTTTTGACCCATATTTCCATAAGTTTTAAAATCATACATACAATAAAACTCCCCATCTTTTTCTATATCACTAATTAGTAATTGACGGAGGTCTGAGGATTTTGAGTTAGATTTAAATTTAAAATCTTGAGTCGTGAAATACCTAACTCTTTGTTTTGATATTCTTTTGCCATTTTTTTCTAAATTTCTTTTTTTTTCTTTCTCAGTTACAGGATACCATTCTAATTTTCCTAGCAAATTGAAATCAATGTTTGGAAAATATTTTTTAATGACTTGTTCTATAATACTTTTGTAATTCACGCTAATATTTTGAGTGGTTTTAAATTTTGCATCATCATATCAAAATACGAAATTTTTTAATAAATATGAAAAAGTTATTTGATATTTTTCTTGTTTGTCTATAATGTTAACTCTCGAAATAATACCAAACTAAAAAGACAATAGATTAGTTATTCCTGAACAGATTGATGAATTTTAAAAATTAGTTCAAAAATAAAATCACAAAACTTATTTTCATTATTTTAGTAGTAGATAATAATCATTATTTCAAAATTTGATTAACCATTCATTATAAAATTTAATTATGCAAACTATATTATTAAAAGAGGGATTTATAAATGTTTTTTCCACTCAATTTTTAAACAAAATAAAATCACAAAATAAATATATTCACTTAAATCAAAATGAATTAAATATTTCATATAACCTTGATGTTTTCGATTTAAACGGTAAACAATTCGAGGATAATGAGTTAATTCTCCAAGAGATTCTTTATGAATTTGAAAAAAAATTTCCCGACTTAAGAGAATATTTTGTAGATGATAGTTTTGAACTTTTCTATGTAAAATACAAAGATGAAGATCAATACATAGTGAAAATGTTTCAATTAAAAGATGGTAAATTGCTTAGTAACTATAATTGGATTAATGATGATGTAATTAGAACGAATTTTAAAAATGGGGTGCCATCTGAAAAATCACTTAATAAGTTAATGGAGGGGTTAAATGAAATATAATATTAATGACATCTATATAGAAGCCAGTGTATTGTGCAAATGTTCTCATTTATTTTAAAGTACAAATAATTATTATGAAACTTAGCTATAAACTTAACTGACATTTTTTAGGCTTCTTCAAGCCAAGAAGAGGTGTTGTATTAATTGAAAATAATAGCATTTAAATAAACTAATAAATTTTATGAATAATCAGTTAATTGAATATGGTAAAAAAGGGAATAGCAAAGAGCTAAGAGAAATTCTCAGTCATATTTTTAATCGAAATAATGAGTTGTCAGAATTAGAGAAAAAAGGCACTCCCATTTGTATTTGGGGTACACATGGATTGGGTAAAACCCAAATCATTAGAGATTATGCATTAGAAAAGAAATGGAAATTTTCTTACATAGCCCCTGCACAGTTTGAAGAAATGGGAGACTTACACGGAATGCCTACTGTTGTAGATCCTGATGGAAATATAGTGGGTGATGAATATACGGTTTATAGCCCTCCGGATTGGGTTCCTAGAGAAGAAGGTCCTGGAATATTATTATTGGATGATATAAACCGAGCAGATGACAGGATTCTTCGAGGTTGTATGCAATTATTACAAAATTTTGAACTTACCTCTTGGAAATTACCTCCAAAATGGCAAATTGTGGCCACGGCAAACCCTGAGGGAGGAGATTATTCAGTAACTCCAATGGATAGTGCTATGCTAACAAGAATGCTGCACGCTACACTAAAGTTTGATGCAAAGATATGGGCTGAGTGGGCTTATAAAGCTAATGTAGATAAAAGAGGTATTTCTTTTGTTTTAACGTATCCTGAACTTGTAAATTCAGAAAGAACAACACCCCGAAGTTTAACACAGTTTTTTGAGCAAATTGCCCCCATTGAAAATCTTAAGGAAAATATACAGCTTGTTGAAGCTCTTGCACTTAGTTCACTTGATGAGATTGCTGTTTCTACTTTTATATCTTTTGTTAATGATGAATTAATACAATTGATAGATCCTGAAGAAATTTTGGACACTAAAGATTTTAAATCTGTTGAAAATAAAATTAAAGATATTTCTGTTGATGATTCTGGTGCTAAAAGAGTAGATCGTCTTTCAACAATGTGTGCAAGATTATACTTAAAGTTAGTTTCTGATAGTTACCTGCAAGAGAAAAATCATGGGAAAAATTTGGTTCAATTTTTACTTCTCGATACCATTCCAAATGACTTACTGATGAGTTTATACATGGATTTACAAAAGCATGGAGGGGATGAAATTAAAGAAATGACAAGAGACAAAAAATTAGCAAATAAACTATTATCAACCCTTTAAAATCGATTGATATGCTTTCAAAAGAAGAAAAACAAAACATTGCCAAAATAAAAAAACTTATAAGGGCTCGTGATTTTGAAAAAATTGAAATGGGAATAGAATTGGTTAGGTCTATTAATAACCCCAAGATTTTTGATGAATTATTGGGTAATGTTGAGGTAGAAAAATGGGGGAGAGGCTTTAAACATGAATGGAAAGGAGCTGGACCAGACGAACACTATTTTCAAACTGCAATTCTTGGTTTGTTAAACTTTTCACCAAAAGGTTCAAAAGGATATGAAATTAAAGATTCCGTTCAAAATCTTCTATTAGAAGGTGAAATTAAAAGTGGTTATTCTTATGAGAGATCAAAAGTATACCTCAAATATTTATCAAATTTCTCCAATCTTAAAATCTTAAAAATTAAAAATTATAAAGAAATAGTTGGGTTTGAAGAAATTTATGTTTTGCCACTTGAAGGTCTTGATTTAGATCGAGGTTATTCTCTACCAAATTATGAAGAGAAATGGGTTTTTAAAAAACTTAAAAGACTATTTATTACACTTCCGTATTCCAACACGAGTAGGTATGCTGATGATCCTGATGAAAAAATTGAATTAAAAAAAATGCAAAGACTAGACTTTTTGTCTAATTTAACTAGCTTGGAAACAGTGAAAATAAGTGGTGGTTGGTTATCAAATTCTAGTCCTTTTTTTTCAATTAAGGGATTGAGTTTTTTGAAGAATTTAAAATTTTTCTATAGTTATGATTTAGGTATTGATAATGTTAATGATTTAAATACTCTGAAAAATTTAAATTATGTGAAATTAAATGAAAATAATCTTACTGATATTTCAGGGTTAACTTCATCTACTAATTTAGAATTTCTTGATGTAAGCAACTCAAGTAAATTATCTGACATTAGTCCCTTAAGTAAATTAAAAAATATCAAATTAATTAATTTATCAAGTACTTCTGTAAAATCATTAAAAGGAATAAAAAACTGTGTTAATCTTCATGGAATAGATGTGCAAAGTTCTCCAGTTAAAAATTTTGATGGTTTAATTAATGCAAAAAACATTTATAGTATAAATGCAGGACGTTGTAAAGATTTGGTGAATATAGAAGGAATAAAAAATTCATTGAAATTAAAGGAGATTATGTTAAATGATTGTACATCACTTTTGAATCTAAAAGGACTTGAAAATTGTGAGGATTTAAGATCAATTTCAGTTTCAAAAAGTGGAATTTCAAATTTAGATTCTTTAATTAATTGTAAGAAAATATTTAGAAATAATTCGACAAAATGGGATGAAGAAACACCAGAATGGGTTGGCAATACTGGTTCTCAAAATAATCCTTTTGGGGGAGTTCACGAACTTGTAGAAAAAGTTGGCTATGGTAATCTTTATCAAGCAAAATATATTGGCGAAAAATGTAGGGAATATTACAGTGACAGGGATTGGAGTGCTCCAACCTTAAATGAGTTTGAAGTTCACGAATGTCCAAATCTCGATTCTGTTGAGGGCTTAAAAAATTCAGGAATTCAATTGCTTGTTATCAATGGTTGTCCAAGCATTAAAAAAACTGACTACCTCGCTGAATTTCCACTTTTACAATGCTGTGATTTTACAGATTGTGCAAATCTTGAAAGTGTTGAAAGCTTATCCATTCTAAATCTGATGGATCGATTAATTTTAAAAAAGTGCTATAAAGTAAAGCCAAAGCCAAGATTCTTGTTAATGGATTCCTTTGAAAAAGTTAATGAGTTCTTATCAAAATTCAAAAAGAATATACCTGAGGTTAAATTGTCTTCTGAAGACAAAATTACATCTGAAAAACTAGAAAAACTGTTGCTTTCAGATGATTACAGTGATATTGAATTAGGTTTAGAATTGGCAAATTCTATTTCTAATAAAGATATCTTTAATTATTTGCTTGAAGGTGTTAAATTTTTAAACAATAAAATCGTCACAAACAGCAAGTTTTTAGGAAATGATAAAACGAAAGAGTTTAGAGATTTTGCTCTTGAAGGTTTAATTTCGATTGCTCCAGATTCATGCAAGATTGCAAAGGAAATCAAAGGAAGCTTCAAAACAAAAATACTTACTGGCTCTAACATTATTTCTCTTTTATCTGTCTCAGGATTTAGTAATCTAGAAAAACTTACAGTTAAAAATACTAATATTTCTACTATATCAGATTTATCTAGATTGAAAAATTTAAAAACATTATTAATCACAGATAATCCCGAGTTGAAAAACTTGTCTGGAATTTCAGGCCTCGATAATCTGGAGCTTCTTGGCATTAGAAATTGTAAAGACCTCTCCGACTTAAGTCATGTTTCAGGTTTAAAAAAGCTGTCAGGTATTCAAGTTAATAATTGTGGTATAAATTCAACAAACGGATTAAAAAATCTTCCGTTGTTGAAGAATGTTAACCTGAATGATAATCCTCATTTAGAAACCATAGATGAAATAGGTCAAATAGGTTCATTAGAAATTGTGACAATTAGTGGATGTCTAAACATTAAAAGTATAGATTCTATAACAAAACTTGCTAATCTATCGTTTTTGAGAGTTGATAAACATAACCTTCAAAATACAGATGGTATTTCTTCATTAATAAAGCCTTTAATAGAAGGGCTAAGAAAAGAATAACTTATTTTGAGTAAAGACATTAACGAGGAAATATCGAGGTGTATAATTAAGATGCTTTTAAAAGAACCTTTCTATGCACATTTTTTAAGTGGTGTAATTAGAGAAGTTACCGATAAAGTACCCACGGCTGCAGTTGGATTTAAATCAGGAAAAATTGCCTTATATGTTAATGAAATTTTTTTTCTAAAAGAATTGAAATCAGTAAATGAAAGAGTTGCTGTAATTAAACATGAAACACTTCATATAATATTCAAACACTTATTCAGAATGAAAACAAAAAGCTATGACAACCAGCTTTTTAATGTTGCTGCTGATATTGTAGTTAACCAATTAATCTATCCATGGAAACTACCTGACTCAGCAGTTACTTTAGATACATTTCCTGAATTAAAACTTCCGAAGGATAAATCTGTAGAATGGTATTATGAAAATTTAAAACAAAATGCATCAAAAGATTCAGATTATAAAAAAAGATTAGAGGAGATCTTTGAGAAAGGTACACACAGTGACCATAAAATGTGGGGGGGAAATGAAAACTTTAGTAAAGAAGTGGTAGAAACAGAAGTTGACAGAATGATTATTCAAGCAAGAGACAGAACACCTTCCAAAGATCATGGTTCAATTCCACGAGGAATTAAATCCTTAATAAAAAATATTATTGAAAAAAGAAACCCTCAAATAAATTGGAAAAGAGCATTAAAAATTTTTTCATCAACAAGCAGAAGAACAAGAGTCTATCATTCGATGAAAAGAATTAGTAAAAGATATGGAACTCGTCCAGGAATTAAAATAAAAAGGTTTCAAAAACTTGCAGTTGCCATTGATACTTCTGGCTCTATTAACATGGACGCTATTAATATATTTTTTAGTGAAATACATCGTATGTGGAAGTTAGGAGCTGAGATAGAAATTCTTGAATGTGATGCAGAAGTTCAAAAAAAATATTCTTATAAGGGGCATATTCCTGAGTTTGTTAGTGGAGGTGGAGGAACTTCATTTGACCCAGTTTTTGAGCACATTAGATCAAGCAGGTTTGAAAGATATGACGGGTGTATTTATTTAACGGATGGTTATGCTCCAACACCAACTATAAAACCTCCTTGTAAAGTTTTTTGGTGCATAACAAAAAACGGTAAAATAGGATCACATCTTAAATTTGGTAGAGCTGTGCGGATGAACTAAAAATATGAGTTGGAAAAGTATTCTTAAGTTGACAACACATTAAAATAAATAACATTTGGGTTTAAAATACTTATAGTATCAATACTTATTTTTTATTACATTTAAATACCAGACTATGAACATATTTGAAAACATACAAAAAGAACTCGAAGACTTAGTGAAAGCTAAACAAGCATTACTGCATAGAAACAAAAGAAAAGATGCCTACAGTATGTCGCCTGATAGATTATTAAATATCTATCAAAACTACTTTACAAATATTTCTCACACAGGGAATTATATGTTTAAATTCTCTGAAAATGATAAAAATGATTTATTATTTCTTTTTCGTGTTTACTTTAAAATGTATGTAGAGTTAAATGATAATTTAATGACAGTTTATGAAGAGTTTCCAACATGTTTTAAAATTTTAAAGGAGGTAAATACTAAAAATCATAGGCATACACCAAAAACATTTGTTAAAAATACAATAATGTACTTTTCAACTAATGTATATGGTACTACAAACTACCTAAATGGCATTCCTCTTGCTGAAAGTTTAGAGCCTATTCCAGAAACAGATATTATACCCACAACACAAATTAACTATCAATACATAAAACCCCATAAAATATAACTTTGGAAGCTCCAATAACGAAAATTATTTTAAGAATAATCGTGGAGATAAAAAGTTTTTTAAAATTTATAATTGAATGAATTTTATTCAT